>Ga0208015_1000009_pt1 | contig 218873 bp, 202 predicted proteins | sample 26BtaG_FD_184101 | JGI IMG/M metagenome (GOLD analysis project Ga0208015, IMG submission 184101) | Marine viral communities from Cariaco Basin, Caribbean Sea - 26B_WHOI_OMZ_CsCl (SPAdes) (version 2) | ecosystem: Environmental > Aquatic > Marine > Oceanic | place: Caribbean Sea: Cariaco Basin... | reverse complement strand
TGAATCCCCTTGGATACCATACTTGGTCTTTGCTTCGCTTTTTGTAAGAACACCTTGTTCTATTTCTTGAATTAGCTGGAGCTTAAAAGAAAGTGAGTAGTCTTTTTGGGTACGTTTCCTATACCCACTGTTTTGTGATGTTTTCATTACACTAAGGTTTTAGTGTATCGCTATTTCAGGACGGGACAAAAGTCAAAAAAAAGAGGCTTCCTATTTCAGGTTAGCCTCTTTTTATGAAATGGAAATATGAAGTGAAATAAACTTTCCAGTCTTACGTCCTACGTCTTAACGTCCTAGTCCTATTTTACTGTTTTACAAAACGAACCGTAGTGGTCTGTGAATTCGAATTCAACTACAGTAAGTAAGTAGCGGAAGCCAAATTTGATACGTCGATTTGTCCCATTTTTTGGATTTCGGTGTTATAAACTTTTTTGCCCAGCATATCATAAATTTCTAGTTGATAGGTTGAAGACGCGTCATTCATTTCAATGGTCAACTGCTCGCGAGCTGGGTTTGGATATAAACGGAAATCAGCAGTTTGGAAATCTTCGGTTCCCACTGTTTCGTCATTTAGGAAACGAGCAACCTCAAATTCTGATCCACCGCCACCGTATGAATAACCTGCCAATATAATCTTGTTATCGGCCTGAAGGGCGATTGAATAACCGTAGTTTTCCCGACCTGCATTATCAAAACTTACCATTCCATTACCATTAAAAGATGAGTCTAGGTTTCCATCGGTGTCAAATCTAACCATAGCCATATCAATTTGGTTTTGAAAAATACTATACCCCATCAAAATAGGCTTGCCATCTTGCTGCAATATCATATCATTGGCGTAGTTTGCACCATCAACCAATCGAGCCGTAGCGACTCCAGAAGTCCCATAAGAAGCATCAAGGCTTCCATCGGTGTTCAATCTTGCTACAAATAAATCATGTCTCTGATCGAGATTGGCAATCCATTTATGACCACCGATCAAAATTTTTCCATCACTCTGTATTGCGATACCTTCACCAAAGTCGTTCCATTCGCCTACATTAAATAGAACCTTACCATTTGTTCCAAAAGTATTATCCACCGAGCCATCTGCATTAAGTCTTGCAGCGGCAACATGAAAGCGATTTTCGCTACCATTCAACGCAAATCCAGAGATTACAATCTTTCCATCAGCTTGGATGGCGAGATCGTCTGCATAACTGGCAGCACCGTCAAAAGTAAGAACCACCCAGCCATTCACGCCAAAAGTGGTGTCCATAGTACCATCAGTATTGATTTTTGCCACGGCTAAGTTATCATCTCTGTAACCAACCATTAAAATCTTTCCATCATCCAATAGCGTCATTGCTTCTGATGCTTCGGTTTCTGGTGTTTCAATGCGAAAAACTCCGTTGGTACCAAAGGTATCGTCAAAGCTACCGTCTTCATTAAGACGCACTACGGCAAAATCACCAGATACGTCCTCCCAAAAGGATTTTGCCATCAGGTTGTTGTGCCATATCCATTACATAAGATTTAACTGAGCCAACAGGAAAACGCAATTTTCCATCGGTTCCGAATGAGGTGTCTAAAGTTCCGTCTTCGTTTTATCTGGCAACTGCCATTTGATAGGTTGCTGGAGTTCCCGCGGTCCCGGCCACTAAAATCTTTCCATCGGCCTGAACGACCGTGGATTCTGCCATGTTGTAATTTGAATGAACGGCTGTATTAACAACTCCGTCTGTTCCAAATGTTAAGTCAACTGTGCCAGATTGAGCGAATGTAACCATTGAGGCCACAAAGAATACTAGTAGGGAATAGGTTTGTTTCATAATTATTATTTTGATTAAAATTTTTCCAAAACTTAGTTATTTGTATAAGGTTTTTATAGAGGAATTTAAGATTTAACGTCTGTAAACGATATTTTCAGACTTCCGACATTTATTCTGAAACAACCCGAAGCTCTAGTACTGAAGAGCTTAATAATTTTAACTAAAATTTAATAAAACTTTAGTTCTGAATCTACCGAACCAATCATATCTTTGCGCTCTGTTTAAAAATATTAATGTGAAGAAAAAAGAAAGACTTATAGAAAAGATGGGTGTGCATCTGGAGACCAAGGAACAACTTGCCCCTTTGGCTGCCCGCATTCTGTCATATTTAGTCTTAAAAGGAAGAAAAGGAGAGACCTTCGAGAATTTGGTGGCTGACCTAAATGCCAGTAAGAGCACAATATTTACACACTTAACCACTCTTCAAGCATCGCATCGGATTACATACTATACCAAAACCGGTGATCGTAAAAAATATTTTATCCTAAGCCCCAATGCACTTATCCTTGCAATGGATAATATGATTGAAAACTGGAAAGAGGAAAGAGAAATACACTTGGAAATTTCCAAATATAAAGAAGAGATAAATCAAGATTTACCTGAAGATTCTGAAGACAGATTTGATTTGGAATTCCATTCGGATTATTTGGATTACTTAGAACAAGTTTCCTCTCTCATGATAAACCTTCGCTCAAAACTAATCGAACATAAAAACGACTAATTGCAATAAAAAATGAAAAAAGCAAAATTTACATATCTACTACCCGCACTGGTCGGCTTAAGTTTATTTGTTGTCAGCTGTGGCAATGATGCCGGACAAGGGCAACAAGCTCCGCAAGCCATACCCTACCCTGTGGTGACTATTCCTGCGGAGACCGTTACTGCCTATGCAACTTATCCTACAAGCCTTGAGGGTATTATCAATAGTGAAGTTCGAGCAAAGACTTCTGGATACATTACTCATGTAATGGTAGATGAAGGTCAAAAAGTAAGAAAAGGTCAGACCCTCTTCACCTTGGAAACCCAATCTCTAAGTCAAGATGCAGCGGCAGCAAAAGCCAATGTGAACGCAGCTCAAGTTGAAGTAAATAAACTGAAACCTTTGGTTGAAAAAAATATTATCAGCAGCGTGCAGTTGGAAACAGCAAAGGCAAAATTAGCTCAGGCGCAAAGCGGATATAATTCCATTGCCGCCAATATTGGTTACGCAACTATTAAAAGCCCTGTAGATGGCTATGTAGGTTCCATCCCATTTAGAGAAGGAGCCTTGGTAAGTGCCACATCTCAGACACCCTTAACCACAGTTGCAGATGTAAACAAGATTTACGCTTTTTTCTCAATGAATGAAAAAGATTATTTGGATTTCATTCAAAATAACGACGGCGAAAAACTAGAAGACAAAATCAAGAATCTCCCTAAAGTTCGTTTAATCCTTGCCAATGGTAAGTTGTATGATCAAGAAGGCACTATTGAGACCATTAATCCTCAAGTAAATGCTTCAACGGGAACAGTATCCTTTAGAGCTGTTTTTGATAACCCAAATCGACTTCTGTCAAGTGGTTACAGTGGACGAATTCAACTTCCGAAGGTATATAAAGATGCAACAATTGTTCCTGCAATGTCAACATTTGAAAGACAAGGGGTAACTTATGTTTATAAAGTTCAAGGTGATACGTTGGCAACTTCAACTTCTATCAATGTATTAGATAGAGTAGATAATATCATGATCATAGATAATGGTGTTAAACCAGGAGATAATATTGTGGCAAAAGGAGTTGGTAAATTAAGAGACCAGTCCCCTATAGTTGCTCAACATGTAGAATTTGACAGTATAGCTAAAGGATTAGACAAAGTATTCAAATAAGAAGAAACTATGATCAAAAAGTTTATTGAACGGCCCGTACTATCGAGCGTCGTTTCCATCATGATATTAATATTGGGGGTTTTGGGGATTGTCTCATTGCCGACAACCCAATATCCTGAAATCGCCCCGCCTACTGTTCAAGTTTCTGCCAGTTATCCTGGAGCCAACGCCGCAACAGTTCTAGAAAGTGTTATTGTTCCCATTGAAGAACAAATTAACGGTGTGGAGGGGATGACGTATATTACTTCCACCGCCAGTAACAATGGTAGTGCTAGTATTAACGTCTTCTTTGACCAAGACGTAGATCCAGATATTGCAGCCGTAAACGTACAAAACCGTGTGGCCAGAGCAAGTTCATTACTTCCTTCTGAAGTGACCCAATCTGGAGTAATTACACAAAAGCAGCAAACGAGTGCACTTATGTTCCTTACTGTCTATTCTGAAAATGAAGATTATGACGGAACATACATCCAAAACTATCTGAATATAAACGTTCTTCCAGAGCTCAAAAGGATTAATGGAGTTGGAGGTGTAAACGTTTTTGGGGCGAAAGATTACGCCATGCGAGTGTGGTTGAAGCCTGAGAAATTGGCTGCCTATAAATTAGAGCCTTCAGATATAACAGCGGCAATTAGAGAACAAAGTAGAGAAGCAGCTGCAGGTGCTTTAGGACAGAATAATGCTGAATCTTTCGAGTATGTTCTAACATATAGTGGTAGATATAAGGAAGCTTCGGAGTATGAAGATATTGTAATTAGATCTCTTGGAAATGGAGAATTTCTAACCCTAAAAGATGTGGCTGATGTAGAGTTGGATGCACAAAACTATGGATCTATTTCGTTTACCAACGGAAATCCAGGGGTTAGTATGGCAGTTTATCAAACCGCGGGCTCTAATGCCCAGGAAATTGTTCGTACTGTTCATGAGAAGTTCGAAGAAATGCACAAGGACTTCCCGACTGGGATGAAGTATATTGTAAACTTTGATACCAATGAATTTTTGGAAGCTTCAATCAGTAAAGTTATTACCACTTTAATAGAAGCTTTTATATTAGTTTTCCTTGTAGTATTCCTATTCTTACAAGATTTTAGATCAACGTTGATTCCTGCTATTGCAGTACCAGTTTCGATTATAGGAACCTTCTTTTTCCTAAACATGTTCGGGTACTCCATCAACCTTTTGACTCTTTTTGCTCTAGTATTGGCAATTGGTATTGTGGTAGATGATGCCATTGTTGTCGTGGAAGCGGTTCACGCTAAACTTGAAGAAGGCGAAAAAAGTGCGCTTAAAGCCACACATTCGGCAATGGATGAAATTACGGGAGCTATTATATCCATTACCCTGGTGATGGGTGCAGTATTTATTCCAGTAACATTTATCACAGGACCTACGGGAGTTTTCTATGAACAATTTGGGGTTACACTTATTGTGGCAATCGCAATTTCCGCGGTAAATGCGCTTACTTTAAGTCCGGCATTGTGTGCGATCTTTCTTAAATCTCACGACGAGGAAGTTCAAAAGAAAAATCTATTGGGCCGTTTCTTTAGTAAATTCAACACTGCATTTACCGTTACTACCAATAAATATGTAAAGTCATTAGGTTTCCTTTATAGACATAAATGGATTACAGTAGTATTCTTGATTGCATGTACGGTTGGAATTGTTTGGGCTTCCAACACTACTCCTACTGGATTTGTACCGGACGAGGACAGGGGATTGATCTTTGCTAACATTGAATTGCCAGCGGGAGCTTCTTTAGACAGAACTGTTGCTGCAACCAACGAGTTGGGTGAAAAGATGAAGGACATCCCTGGAATTCGTGACTTTTCTCTAGTAAATGGTTTTAGTATCATTAGTGGATCAGGAAGTAACTACGGAATTAGCTTTATAAAACTTGACAATTGGGATGAAAGAAAAACAGATGATTTGTCTGTTGAGGCAATAACCGGAAAACTTTTTCAGGTTGCGGCCACTATTCCAGATGCAAAAATTCTTTTCTTTCAACCTCCAAGTGTTCCAGGTTTTGGTATATCATCAGGGTTTGAAGCTAAAGTTTTAGATAGAAGTGGTGGTAGTTTTAATGATCTAAGCTCGGTCACTCAAAACTATCTGCAAGAGCTAATGCAGCGTCCAGAGATTATGTATGCTCAATCTTCTTTTAATACTGATTATCCCCAATATGAGATAGATGTTGATATTGCAAAGACCAAGGAAGCAGGAATTAGTGTGAGTGCAATTCTTACCACCTTGCAAGGGTATATTGGAAGTATTTATACGGCGGATTTCTCGAGATATGGGAAACAATATCGTGTCTTTGTTCAGGCATTGCCAGAAGACAGAGCGAATACTGAAAGTCTAAACCAAATATTCGTTAGAAATTCTCAAAACGAAATGGCCCCAATTACTGAGTTTATTAGCCTAAAGAGAGTTTACGGCCCACAATCCGTAACTCGATTTAACTTATTCAACTCTGCAAGCGTTAACGGAGCTGCGGCTCCAGGGTATTCTTCGGGAGATGCTATTAGAGCTGTACAGGAAGTAAGTGAGTCTTTACCGCAAGAGTATTCCGTTGCGTTCTCAGGACTATCTCGGGAGGAAATTTCCGCAGGTAACCAGACAACCTTTATTTTTATTCTGGTTATCCTATTTGTATACTTCATTCTTGCCGCTCAGTATGAAAGTTTCCTGATCCCTTTCTCAGTAATTCTATCTGTACCTATTGGGGTTTTTGGAGCTTATATTGTTACAAAACTTTCAGGATTGGAAAACAACGTGTTTTTCCAGATCGCGCTGATCATGTTGATTGGGCTCTTGGCAAAAAACGCGATTCTGATTGTAGAATTTGCCCTGCAAAGACGAAGGCATGGATTTTCAAGAATGGACGCAGCTTTTGAAGGTGCAAAGGCGAGACTTAGACCTATTTTAATGACCTCTCTTGCGTTTATTGTAGGGTTAACTCCATTAGTGTTTTCATCTGGAATTGGCGCTAGAGGTAACAACGCAATCGGAACCGGAGCCGTAGGAGGATTATTAATCGGAACTATTTTTGGAGTTTTTGTAATTCCTATTCTATACATCTTCTTCCAATGGTTACAAGATAAAATTAACAAGACTCCAGATACTTTCGTTAAAGAAGTTCAAGATGAAAATTAAAAGAAAACAGTATATGAAACTTATAAAAGGAGTTGCATTAACTCTCACCTTTTTATCCCTTCAATCTTGTTTTGTAGCGAAGGAATACACAAGACAGGAAAATGTTGTGGAATCACAAAATTTCCGTACAGACCAATTGCCTCAAGACAGTTTGTCTATGGCAACAGTTTCTTGGAAAGAAATATTCACAGATCCAATTCTTCAGAATTATATTGAAGAAGGTCTTACCAATAATATGGACATTCGTATTGCATTGCAACAACTCGCAATAGCCGAAGCCTATGTTAAACAAGGTAAAGCTGGATATTTCCCTACTTTAAACGCAACGGCTAGAGCTACGCATCAAGAGCTTTCTCAGAGTAGTCGTGTTCCCGGTCAGGGATCATCTGTAGATCATTTTGAAGTTGCCGGCGGTCTTTCTTGGGAAGCAGATATTTGGGGAAAAATACGAAGTACAAAACGTGCTTCAGACGCCACATACCTACAAACGGTAGCGGCCCATCAAGCGGTAAAAAGTAGATTGGTAGCTAATATTGCCTCTGCTTACTTCCAGATTTTAGCCTTGGATGAACAGATTCGTGTAACGGAAGAAACAATAGAAACCCGTTCTAAAGGTTTGGAAACAACAATTGCTCTTAAGGATGCTGGAATCGGGAATGAAGCGGGCGTAAAGCAAACTGAAGCTCAATTATATACTGCAAAAGCAATTTTGATAGACCTAAAGGCCCAAAGTCGTTTTGTAGAGAATACGTTGTCCATCTTACTTGGAAGTGCGCCACATGATATTGCTAGAGGTTCTTTGGAAGAGCAAAAAATTGATATTCCATTAGAAACTGGTGTACCATCGCAATTGTTGAGCAACAGACCAGATGTTATTGCTGCAGAATATAGTTTGATCAATGCTTTTGAACTTACAAATGTTGCGCGAACCAATTTTTATCCTTCGCTTACACTTAATGCCAATGGCGGGTTCCAAAGTTTTGAACTTGATAACTTATTTAATGTGAATTCTCTTTTCGCAAGTGTTGTAGGTGGATTAACCCAACCAATTTTCAACGGTAGAAAGATAAGAACGCAATACGAAGTTTCTCAAGCTCAACAACAACAAGCATTGTTACAATTTAAATATGCCTTATTGGTTGCAGGGAAAGAAGTTTCGGATGCAATGTATTCCATAGAAGCAGCATCAGAAAAAATTCAAACAAAGAAAAGCGAAAAGGACGCCTATAATTTAGCCGTAGAATATTCCCAAGAATTATTGGATAACGGTTTGACCAATTATTTGGACGTATTGATCGCTCAAGGATTCGCATTAAACTCCAGCTTAGATTTGGTTACGGCCAAAAATAATCGTCTACAAGCTATTGTAGATCTATACGAAGCCCTAGGTGGCGGTTGGAGATAAAACTTTTTTTATTTGGTTGAGTAGATTAGTAGGTTAGTTGAAAAGTCTGTCCCGTTTTCGAATGGGGCAGATTTTTATTATTTCGGAATTTGGTAAATTCAAATAAGTTAAGCGATGGGACTTGACTTATAAATCATACCTTACCCCCATATTCACTAAATTGTTCTCCAATAAATTGCCCTTTCGAAGGATAATCATATAACTTTGTATCTGTCGGGGGTAAAAATTAAAGATATGAAAGTAGAAATTTGTGCCAATAGTTTTGAAAGTGCTAAAGCTGCTCAAGTTGCCGGAGCAGATCGTATTGAACTTTGTACGGAACTTTCTGTAGGCGGACTTACTCCGTCTTTGGGATTAATTGAGAAAGTAATTCTGCAGTTGAACATCCCTGTTCATATCTTAATCCGTCCTAGGAGTGGTAATTTCACTTATTCTGAAGAGGAATTTGATGTTATGTTGAGGGACATTGCCTTTTGTGGTGAAATAGGATGCGCAGGTATAGTAAGTGGAATTCTTGACCATCATCTTGAAATAGATATTAAACGAACTTCCCGTTTAATAGAAGCTTCTAAGGGAATGGATTTCACCTTTCATCGCGCCTTTGATTGGGTTCAAGACCCTATTGAAGAATTTAAAAAATTAGTGGATCTAAAAGTACAAAGATTGCTTTCCTCTGGTCTCCAACCCACCGCGACAGAAGGCATTTCACTTTTGAAACAACTTAAGGACATTTCAGAAAGTTCAATAGAAATCATGCCTGGAGGGGGATTAAATATCGAAAATGTGCTCGCATTTAAAGAAGCAGGTTTTACAAGTATCCATCTTTCGGCGTCCACTAAAAAACAAACTCTTTATAATAAACCAAAGGTTTCAATGCATAGCGATACTTTTTTTGAAGATGGTGTAGTGGCTGTATCAGATCAAGAAACAATTCAAAACATTGTCCAGCTAGTTTCCCAATAAATTTAAAGTTGTTGGGAGTAATGAGACCTTGAAAATAGCTAATTTTTAAAATCTTGAAATTACTTTCAATTGCAAGTGAAGACTTCTAAGGATAGATTGAATTAATATATATCAGTAATATGTTATTAGATTAAATATATCCCAATTTTAGCTTGGATAATAATGAAATATAGAAGCTGTTCTTTAGCTATTCATTACCAAAGTGAAAACGGCTTTTTGCTCAAATAGGAATTGTAATATTTATTCTCACCTGTTACTTCTTTTCCCAACCAAGTTGGCGATTCAAAAGCTTCGTCTTCAGTTTTTAATTCCACCTCAGCAACTACCAAGCCTTCGTTGTCACCCATAAACTCGTCAACTTCGAATATATGATCGCCGTTTTGAACTTCAAAACGAGTTTTTTCTACTCTTCCAGGCTCGCATAGGCGAAGCAAGTCTTCCGCCTCTGCATATGAAATTTGACGTTCCCATTCAAAACGGGAAACTCCAGTTTCATCAGACTTACCTTTAATAGTCAAAAAACCATCATTCCCCCGAATGCGGATGCGCACTGTACGCTCGGGATGCGTACTTAGAAAACCCTGGACTATATGGGTTCTTCGAAATGCCTCACTCTTATAAGCATCTGAGGTGACCAAAAATTTTCGTTCTATTTCTTGCATTCTAAAAGTTGTTTGTTGTGAATTTTGGAAAGCGCTATCAATGCTACAATAGCTCCTAACAATGCATAGAGCATATCAGATTGCGTATCCCAAATATATCCTTGGGTTCCTAAAAATGAATCTCCGCCTTCCCCACTTAATATTGAAACACCCCATTCTATAAGTTCGTAAGCGGCACTTATCGCCAAAGCTATACAAACTACAATAAAAGGCAACCAAGTGGGTTTTAAGACTACTTCCTTTCGAATTAATAATTCTCTGGCTATCATAGCAGGCACAAAACCTTGAGCAAAATGCCCCAATTTATCATAGTTATTTCGTGATTGATCAAAAATTTCTTTAACCCAGTCGAAAAACGGAACCTCTGCGTAAGTATAATGTCCCCCAACTATCAAAATAACACAATGAAGAAAGATTAAAATATAAACCAAATTTGTAAACCTGAATTTCTTAAAAGTAAATATCAGAACCAATATTCCAATTACCGCGGGAGAAACTTCTAGAAACCATGTGAAAGTTTCTTTTGGATTGATGCCAGACCATATTAATAGTGCTAAAAGCAGGAACAATAAGGTGTAAAGTAATTTCATATAATAATAAAAGTTTGTTTTATCCTGCAAGGTTTATACAACTTGCACTAATTACTAATAGCGAAGTACGGCCAACTCCGTAGTGAAATTCTTATAAAAAATGTTGAAAGCAAATTATCTACTCGCTATTTCCTTAATCTCATCAGATGGTATAATCGTTTTGGAATAGCCTTCTATTACAATATTATGCATGGCTTGAGCAATAGTTTCTGCTTTTATCATTTTATATTTCTTCGGAATTAAAAACCCAAAAATCTTCATAAATGTTTCCGCCATATTTTCTCCAAAACGAGATTCTTTTCTATCACCCACAATCAATGAAGGTTGTAGAATATATACATTCTCAATATTCTGGTTTAAAATATCACGTTGCATTTCACCTTTTACTTTGTTATAAAAAACTCTACTATTTTCATCCGCTCCTAAAGCTGAAATGGCAATAAAGGTATTAACCCTGTTTTTCTTTGCAAGTTTCGCAGCTGCAACAGGAATTCCATAATCTATTTTTCTATAAATCTCCTTATCGGGTGTTTTGGCCTTGGTGGTGCCAATGCAGCAGAAAACCACATCAGCTCTGAATTCATCTGAATAGTTTTCCAAATGAAACATATCTATTAAATGTTCCTCAATTTTGGCATCCACTATCTTCACCGAACTTCTAGAGAAAAGCTTTATTTTTTCGAAAGAGGGGTCGTTTAAAAGTTCTTCTAAAAGCAAACCTCCCGTTAATCCAGTTGCACCTATAATAATTGCTGTTTTCATAGTATAAATATACCTACAAGGTTTTGATTTATACCTCAGTGGAGGTAAACCCTCAAGAGCCCATGAATATACATAAAAAGGATTTGAAAATGTTTAGGATTGAAATCCACTAAAGACATTAAATTTGCGTCATGTTCCAAGAACAAGAAATCCGCAAAATAATACATATAGATATGGATGCCTTTTACGCATCTGTAGAGCAGTTGGACAATCCAGAATTAATAGGAAAACCATTGGCAGTAGGCGGTAGCGAAAAGCGTGGCGTAGTGGCCGCCGCCAGCTATGAAGCTCGAAAATTTGGTGTGCGCAGTGCTATGAGCGGTGTTGCGGCCAAGAGGAATTGTCCCAACTTGATATTTGTTCCTCCCAGATTTGAGAGGTATAGGGAAATATCAAAGCAAATACGACAAATATTTCTGGAATACACGGATTTAGTGGAGCCATTATCCTTGGATGAAGCTTATCTGGATGTGACAGAGAATAAAAAAGGAAATCCTAGTGCGACTTTAATTGCCGATGAAATTCGGAAGGAGATAAAGTTGCGGACAGGTCTAAATGCTTCCGCAGGAATATCAATCAACAAATTTGTAGCAAAAATTGCCAGTGATATTAATAAACCCAATGGGCAAAAAACTATCCCACCAGAGGAAGTGGTTCCATTTCTAGAGGGTTTGGATGTGAAAAAATTCTATGGCGTAGGAAAAGTGACAAAAGAAAAAATGTACGGATTAGGAATTTTTACAGGGAAAGACCTAAAGGAAAGGAGCTTTAAATTTTTGGAAGAAAACTTTGGAAAAAGTGGAACTCATTATTACAACATTGTTCGTGGAATCCATAATAGCAAAGTGAAATCTTCTAGGCTTCAAAAGTCATTGGCGGCGGAACATACTTTTTCAGAAAATATTTCTTCGGAAATTTTTATGATGGAACGACTAGAAGAAATTGCGGATGAAGTGGAAAAGAGATTGGAAACACGGAAATTAGCAGGAAAAACCATCACGTTAAAAATTAGATATAGTGATTTCTCAATTCAAACACGGAGTAAAACTGTTCCGTTATTTATAGCCTCAAAGGAATTGATCTTAGAAGTGATAAGAGAACTTCTCTATCAGGAAAAGATGAAAGATTCCGTTCGCCTATTGGGCATTTCCATTTCCAACCTGAACAATGAAAAACCTAATGTGGATGAGTTACCAAAAGATTCGATTGATGTCCAATTGAAACTCAGTTTTTAAAAAAATTCGTAATTATTTCAATATGTATCAAAGGAAGGTTAACTTACATGAGAAAATTTCCTTCTATGAAAATATCAACAATCTCTCTTATAATTATTCTGGGAATAATAACATTATCCTCTTGTAAAAACGACGCCAAGGACAATGAAGAAAACCAAGTTGTTGTTTCTGATACTATTGCAACAGAAACAATTCCTGAGTATATGTATGTTACTGCCGTTAGTGGTCTCACCCTCCGTGGGCAACCTAACCTTCAGAGTGAAAAATTAACGGTTATGCCATTGGGAACAAAGGTTAAACTTGTCTCACATGATGAAAAAACTACAATGAATGTTGGTGGTATTGATGGCGCAATGGATGAAGTGGAATATAACGGACAAAACGGGTTTGTCTTCAATGGCTTTATTTCGAAATTTCCACCTTCAGGTGATCATCCGGTGGCAAAAAATTATTTTGAAGATTTAAAAGGAAATTTTCCAGCGGTTAGTTTTACCGAAACTATAGGTGGCACGGCCAGCAAACCTTCCAAAACCCAAACGGTTATTCTTCCAACGGACCAATGGCATGAAGCATTTTTTATGGCACAACAGCTTTACGACATTCCTAAACAATTCGCATTTCCACATCCAAAAGGCTCCAATAATGAAACCCAACAAAACAGCAACAAAAGGAAAGATGTTCTAACCAGCGAACTTCACATTTCCCGAAGCGCAAATGTGCTTCAGAAAATAACCTACGTTAATGCTGTTCGTAAATCGCACTATACGATTACAATTACAAAGGAAGGTGATAGAATGAAGATTGAAAAAGTGGAAACTACGGAATAACTTTATCTTATATTCCTTTCCAATCTAAGCCCTCGCAATTGGGCGAGATCGAAACCATGTTCATCGCATCATTCCTGTCAATGTATGCTATCAGTATATATCTTGGCGATTGCATTTCCATAAAACCATCCTCGATTCATTAATACCTTTGTCAGGGCAAATGGTAAAATGGCCTGCTATTTAATCTGAGAAATCCGTAATGTATTTACCATTCCTTTAGATGCGATCGGCATTGCGGCAAGATTGATTAAGTAGTCACCCTTAAATACAAATCCATTTTCAAACGCAATTCGGTTTACATCGTCAACTGTTTCATCCGTACTCACGTATTTATCATAATAGAAAGCTTTAACTCCCCAAAGAAGATTCAAACGTGCAAGAATCCGCTTATTTGAAGTGAACGCTAGGATAAAGGCTGATGGACGCCACGCCGAAATCTGAAAAGCAGTATACCCACTATTTGTTAGGGTACAAATAGCCTTCGCTTCAATTTCGTTGGCCATGTGGGCAGCGTGATAGCACACAGATTTTGTAATATATCGGTTGGTCTTTACTTGTGGCGGTTCTTGAGGAACGATGATCAGTTCGGAATTTTCTACAGTACGCAAAATTTTGGCCATTGTTTTAATAACCGCCACTGGATAATTACCTACAGAAGTTTCGCCTGAGAGCATCACTGCATCTGCGCCGTCCATTACTGAATTGGCAACATCATTTACCTCAGCCCGAGTGGGCGTAAGTGAAGTTATCATAGTTTCCATCATTTGTGTGGCGATGATTACTGGAATTCGGGCACGTTTGGCGGTAAGGACTAATTCTTTTTGGATTAAGGGTACTTCTTCAGCGGGGACTTCAACGCCCAAATCGCCTCGGGCAACCATGAGACCGTCACAATGAGCCACAATACTTTCAATATTCAATACTGCTTCTGGCTTTTCGATTTTGGCGATTATTGGAATTTTGTATTCGGAATGCGCTTCTATTAAGGCTTGAAGCTCCTTTAAATCTTCAGCACGGCGCACAAATGAGAGTGCAATCCAGTCTACTTGTTGCTCAATTGCAAAAATAGCATCCTCTTTATCTTTTGCTGTTAGTGCTGGAAGGGAAAGATCTGTTTTTGGAAGGTTTACCCCTTTTTTTGATCGCAAAGGTCCTCCTTGGATAACCATCACTTTCACCTCATCTATTTTATTGGTTTCCAAAACTTCAAAAATAAGTTTTCCATCGTCCAAAAGAATACGCTCTCCCGCTTTTACATCTTTTGGGAATTGGTCATAGTTCATATAGACCCTGTGTCTTGATCCTTCAAATTCCTTCCCGGTACAGAATGAGAGCTCGTCGCCTGGCTGTACAACAACTTCCTCCTTCATTACCCCAACACGCAGTTTAGGTCCCTGTAAATCGCCTAGAATAGCTATATTTCGGTCCAACTCCTCCGATAGTCTTCGAATTGTCTTAATTGTAATCTTGACTGTTTCATAGTCAGCATGGGAAAAATTGACTCGAAAAACATCGACTCCCTCTAGAATCATTTGTCTTAAGATCTCTTCACTCGCGGATGCTGGTCCGAGGGTTGCTACTATTTTGGTCCTTTTTTGATTTGACATTTAATCGAAAATTAAATTGTTTTTAGATTTTATATTTTCCACTTCAACCGAATAGGCTGAAATGACTTGTTTTATTTCATTTATTTCAGCGAGCAATTTCCGCAATGGAAGAATATCATTTTCCGAATATACCTTTAGAAAGTAATCAACATTTTTAAATTCTGGCAACAGAAAATGGGTAGTTGCTTTATCGGAAACCAAAGCAGCAAAAAGTCCAGACGAATTTAGTAAGTTCTCCTCAACGGAATGGCAAGAATTTGCTACAAGATAGTAATGAAAATGTTTCTTTTTATCTTCGAAATCATAAAGAGGAAATTTTATTTCCAATCCATTTGAAGAAAAATCGAGATCCGCCTTCTTTCTTCTGAAGGCAGTTCCCAGGTGCTGATTGAGCAAATAGGCCAGTTTATAATCTTCTTCGCTACAATGAATTGCAATCAGCGTGAAAGGCTCATCCAGATCTTCATCCAATATAAGTTTATGGTGCATCATTCTTAAAACTTTTGAAAAGACTTTGGAAGGAGAGTGTTAAAGAATTTAAAAGTCAACTCCCGTAAAAGGCAATTTCTCCAAATCTACTTTCCTAACAAAAATACACAAGTAAATGCAGGTGTGAAATGTATTGTTATTATTTGTTTTTGGAAATGAAAAAGGAGGGTAAATGTAATATTGCAATATTACGTTTTCCTGAGCACCTATAATGTGGCATGAAAATTTCTAACAGATAATCGAAAAAAAATTAGTGCCGTTCTGGAACCGTTTTAATTTGGAGTTTATAGTATGCCCTTTTAGCTGCCCGCTCTTCCGCTTTTTTCTTCGAAGTGGCACGAGCTTTTGCTACAGTTTCATTCTCTAATTTAAGACGAACTGCGAAATGTTTTGGCTCATCCTTACCATTATCCTCATAAAGCTCAAACTGGAATTGCTTCTTGTGCTTTTGACACCATTCGATAAAAAGGCTTTTATAACTGATTATTTTGCCTTCTAATTTCTTGATATCTACATAAGGTTTGATGACTCTCTTCTGAATAAATTTTTCACAATACTTTATCCCACGGTCCAAATAGATTGCTCCTACCAGAGCTTCGAACACGTTTCCATAGATATTTCCGCCAAATTGTTGGGTAGGAACAGTAGTCTTTAAAAATTTAAGCAGATTTAAATCTCGTCCTAATTCATTGAGGTGTTCCCTACTTACAACTTTACTGCGCATTTTAGTCAAATACCCTTCGTTACCGTCTGGCACCTTTTTAAAGAGATGAGCTGCAATTACAGCACCCAGCATGGCATCGCCTAAAAATTCCAATCGCTCATAATTCTGAGGATTACCACCATCCGTCTTTTCATTTGTAGACCGATGGGTAAAGGCAGTTTCGTAAATTGCGAGATTTTTGGGTTTAAAACCCAATATTTTCTTTAGAGAATTGTAAAACTCCTCGTCTTTTTCTTGACGGGAGGAAAATATGTTTCTAATGGAAGCCATTCATTATATTAGGCATCTAATTTTTTAAAGAGCACACAAGCATTGTGCCCCCCGAACCCAAAAGTATTGCTCATAGCTACATTTATTTCACGTTTTTGAGCTTTATTGAGAGTAAGGTTTAAAGATGGATCAATATTTTCATCCACCGTTGTATGATTAATTGTAGGTGGAACAATTCCATGTTCCATTGCCAAAATAGAGGCAATAGCCTCAATAGCACCAGCCGCTCCTAAAAGATGACCGGTCATTGATTTTGTGGAATTGATGTTAATGTCTTTGGCGTGTTCACCAAAAACTTTCACTATTGCTTTTAACTCTGCAACATCTCCTAGCGGCGTGGATGTTCCATGAGTATTTATAGCATCAACCTCTTCCGCACTCACATTGGCATCGCGCAGACAATTGCGCATCACCAACTCTACCCCTAATCCTTCCGGATGTGGTGCAGTCATATGATAGGCGTCACTGCTCATTCCTCCTCCAACAACTTCAGCATAAATTTTGGCACCACGCTTTTTGGCGTGTTCATATTCCTCAAGAATAAGCGCACCAGCGCCCTCTCCAAGAACAAATCCGTCGCGAGTTGCATCAAAAGGTCTGGATGCCGTTTCAGGACTGTCATTACGCGTAGACAAGGCATGCATGGCATTAAAGCCTCCCATTCCCGCAATAGTTACAGCAGCTTCACTTCCTCCAGATACAACTATATCACAATGTCCTAAACGAATATAGTTTAGAGCATCGATCATGGCATTGGCAGAAGATGCACACGCTGAGACTGTGGTATAGTTAGGACCCATAAATCCATGTTTTATGGAAATATTTCCCGGAGCAATATCAGCAATCATTTTTGGAATAAAGAAGGGGTTGAAACGTGGTGTTCCATCCCCTTCTACAAAGTTTTGAACCTCATCTTGAAAAGTCTGAAGACCACCAATTCCCGCACCCCAAATTACACCTACTCGAAATTTATCTACTTCAGCAAGATCCAATCCCGCATCGTGGATTGCCTCATCTGAAGCAATCAAGGCATATTGAGCAAATCGGTCCAGTTTTCGGGCCTCTTTCCTTTCGAAATGATCTTCCGGATTGTAGTTCTTTAGCTCGCACGCGAACTTAGTTTTGAACTTTTCAGTATCAAAATATGTAATAGGTGCACAGCCACTTTTCCCATTGACAAGGCCATCCCAGAACTCTTGAATATTATTGCCAATAGGGGTAAGGGCACCAAGGCCTGTTACTACAACTCGTTTTAATTCCATTGAAGAATTCTTATTTTGCAGCTTCTATATAAGTAATTGCCTGACCAACAGTAGCAATGTTTTCAGCTTGGTCGTCCGGAATCTGGATGTCGAATTCTTTTTCGAACTCCATGATAAGCTCTACCGTATCCAAGGAGTCGGCTCCAAGGTCATTAGTGAAGCTGGCGTCATTTACAACTTCGTTTTCGTCTACACCTAATTTGTCTACGATAATCGCTTTTACTCGTGATGCAATGTCTGACATAATCTTTATTTTTAAATTTAATTATAAGTGGCAAAAATAAAATATTTTAATTGAAAACAACATTTAATGTTCAAAATGTGAGATTCCCTGTTTTAAAACCGCAAAATCGTAAACTAATTTCTAAGCTCAAAAGGCATTAACCCACCATTAATTCATTGTTCCCAACCTTATTCACTCTCTCCTGCAACATTTGAAATCGTTCATAGAGAATATGCCAAATTAAACATTTTTAAGAGAAGTCAACCATGGTTATCCTATTTTTGCACTTAATTTAGCAAATGCCTCCTAAAAATAATAGGTGAAAAGTATGGAGAAACGAATAGTAATTTTTGCTTCGGGCAATGGCACCAATGCCGAAAACATCATTAAATATTTTCACAGTAAATCAACTGCAAAGGTCGATTTGGTGCTTTCCAATAAAAAAGAAGCTAGGGTTTTGGAAAGGGCCAAAAACCTAAATGTTAGAACACATTCGTTTTCAAAAGAAGAGCTTCTTTCGGAAAATGGTGTTCTAAAAACATTAAAGGAGACCAGTCCAGATCTCATTGTTCTAGCAGGTTTTCTTCTAAAGTTTCCAGAACATATTATTAAGGAGTTCCCCGATAAAGTTATAAATATCCATCCTGCACTGCTTCCCAAATATGGAGGAAAAGGAATGTACGGCAATTTTGTTCACCAAGCAGTCGTCGAAAACAAAGAGACGGAAACTGGAATCAGTATTCATTATGTTAATGAAAATTATGATGAGGGAGCTATCATATTTCAAAAGTCAGTGTCAGTTTCAAAGGATGATACTTTTGAGACGGTTGCACAGAAAATCCACGAACTTGAACATGAGTGGTTTCCTAAAATAATTGAAGAACTTTTGCTAAATGGCTAAAAATAAAAAATTCTATGTTGTTTGGTTTGGAAATCCGGCTGGAATTTATAGAAGCTGGAAGGATTGCAAACGTGCTATCGACGGGGTAAAAGGTGCCCAATATAAAAGTTTTGAAACGTTGGCCGAAGCCCAAAAAGCCTTTAATAAGGAATATGCCGATTATAAAGGCCAATCCACTAAAAAGACAATTTCCCAGGAACAACGAAATTTAATTGGAGAGCCAAATCTCTATTCAATCGCAGTAGATGCCGCATCGAGCGGAAATCCAGGAAGAATGGAATATCGGGGCGTAGATACCCAAACTCATAAACAATTGTTCCATCAAGGACCTTTTCAACAAGGAACCAATAATATTGGAGAATTTTTGGCCTTGGTCCATGGATTGGCATTCCTAAAAAAACACAAAAGTGAGCGTATTATCTATAGCGATTCAAGAATCGCAATGGGTTGGGTAAAAAAGAAGAAGTGCAACACCAAATTAAAAAAGACCGCCCAGAATAAAGCTCTTTTTGAGTTGGTTGAAAGAGCTGAAATTTGGCTCAAAACCAACACATATACTACACAAGTCGTGAAATGGGAGACTAAAGTTTGGGGTGAAATTCCGGCCGATTTTGGGAGGAAATAGAATCTTTAAATCTCCTAATCCTAAGCGGTTAATTGCCCCGTTTATTAATAATTTCTGTAAATTTGCACCTCATTTCAAAATCCTCTCATGAGCAAACTAGTTATTGTAGGCACTGTCGCCTTTGACGCCATTGAAACTCCTTTTGGAAAAACTGATAAAATCCTAGGTGGCGCGGCAACCTATATTGGTCTTGCTGCTTCACAATTTAACGTGGAAGGTGCCATAGTCTCAATCGTTGGAGGAGATTTTCCGAAAGAAGATTTAAAGATGCTCGAGGATAACGGCATGGATATATCTGGACTTGAAGTGGTTGAGGAAGGAAAGACTTTCTTTTGGAGCGGAAAATATCACAATGATATGAATACCCGCGATACCTTAATTACTGATCTCAACGTTTTGGCAGATTTCCAGCCAAAAGTTCCAGAAAATTATAGAGATTCTGAAGTTGTTATGTTAGGAAACCTACATCCTCTCGTCCAATTGAGCGTGATAGAACAAATGGATTCTCCGAAATTGATTGTACTGGACACCATGAATTTTTGGATGGACAGTGCTCTGGAAGATTTGAAGAAAGTGATTGCAAAAGTAGATGTGGTCACCATTAATGACGAAGAAGCAAGACAACTTTCCGGAGAATACTCCTTGGTGAAGGCCGCCCAAAAGATTATGAAAATGGGGCCTAAAAATGTTGTAATTAAAAAAGGAGAACATGGCGCATTACTATTTGGGGATGATGATGTTTTCTTCGCCCCTGCAATGCCATTGCGTGAAGTTTTTGACCCTACCGGTGCAGGAGATACTTTTGCCGGTGGATTTACCGGGTATTTGGCAAAAACGGGTGATTACAGCTTTAACAACATGAAAAATGCCGTTGTAAATGGATCTGCACTAGCTTCTTTCTGTGTGGAAAAATTTGGACCCGAACGCCTTTTAAATCTTTCGACTAAAGATGTGTACCAACGTCTCCGACAATTTAAGAGCCTAACACAATTTGATATAAAATTAACCTAGTTCAGAATTCTGAATTCCCAAGCAAAAATATGAGCGACGCCTTAAAACACGAATGTGGAATTGCCCTAGTGCGATTGCTAAAACCCTTAGAATTTTACAAGGAAAAATATGGTACGGCTTTTTACGGTCTAAACAAAATGTACCTAATGATGGAAAAGCAGCACAACCGAGGCCAAGATGGTGCAGGTTTGGCTAGCATAAAGATGAACGTAAAACCAGGCGAACGCTATATTAGCAGAATTCGCTCCAACGATCCGCAACCTATTCAGGATATCTTTGCGCAAATAAACGAGCGTATCAATCTTGAGTTTAAAAATCATCCGCAATATAAAGATGATGTTGCAGCACAGAAAAAAAATATTCCTTACTTAGGAGAAGTCTTCTTAGGTCATGTGCGTTATGGTACCTATGGACAAAATAGTATAGAAAACGTCCACCCTTTCCTCAGACAAAATAATTGGATGCACCGAAATTTAATTATTGCCGGTAATTTCAACATGACCAATACAAATGAGCTTTTTGATAATCTTATTAAGCTCGGAATGCATCCCAAAGAAAAAACAGATACCGTAACAGTAATGGAACGTATCGGACATTTTCTGGATGATGAAGTGAGAAAACTCTATAAGAAAGCGAAGTCGAAAGGCATGAACAAGCAAGAAGCGTCGCCTTATATTGCAGAGCACTTAAAACTTACTAAAATTCTTAGAAAATCTGCATCAAATTGGGATGGTGGCTATGCAATGGCTGGACTTTTGGGGCATGGAGATGCTTTTGTACTTCGGGATCCAGCCGGAATTAGACCTACTTATTATTACCAAGATGATGAAGTTGTAGTGGTTGCTTCGGAAAGACCGGCCATTCAAACAACTTTTAATGTTCCTTTTGACGAGGTAAAGGAATTGGATCCTGGCCATGCGCTTATTATCAAGAAAAATGGAGAAGTAAGGATCCCACAGATCCTTTCCCCCTTGGAACGTCGCTCCTGCTCTTTCGAACGAATTTATTTCTCTCGCGGAAACGATGCTGAAATATATCAAGAAAGAAAAATGTTGGGTAAATTGGTGATGCCAAAAGTATTGGAAGCCATCGATTACGACACCGAAAATTCGGTTTTCTCCTTTATCCCCAATACTGCCGAAACTTCATTTTATGGGATGCTGGATGCCGCTCAAGATGAGCTAAACAAGCAAAAGAATGAAGCTATCATTAAAGAGAGGAAAACCTTGACCCTGGATAGACTGCATCAAATACAAGCCCATAAAATTCGCACCGAAAAAATTGCAGTCAAAGACGTTAAGCTTCGCACATTTATTACAGATGATAACAGTCGTGATGATTTGGTCGCACACGTGTATGACGTTACCTACGGCGTTGTTAAGCCCAAGGACAATTTAGTTATCATTGATGATAGTATTGTTCGTGGAACAACCTTGAAAAAGAGTATCCTCACAATGCTTGACAGATTGCATCCTAAGAAAATTATTGTGGTTTCTTCTGCGCCGCAAATTAGGTTTTTGGATTGTTACGGTATTGATATGGCTCGTCTTGAAGACCTTGTAGCATTTCAAGCTGCCTTGGCGCTACACAAGGACCGAGGAACAGATGGTATTGTTGAAGAGATTTACAACAAATGCCTAGAACAGGTAAATTCAGAAGATCTTAATGTGGTTAATCATGTTAAAAAACTGTACGAACCTTTTTCCGACGAAGAAGTTTCAGATAAAATTGCCGAAATAATAAGTGACGAAAATCTTAATTGCGACTTGAAAATCATTTTTCAATCCGTAGATGATCTTCATAAAGCCTGCCCGAAAAACTTGGGAGATTGGTATTTCACAGGAAATTATCCTACCGCTGGTGGAAATAGAGTTGTAAATCGAGCATTTATTAATTTTTACGAGGGCAACTCTGAAAGAGCCTACTAATTAATAAGTTTGAATTTTGAATTAAAGGTGGGCTTATGGTCCACCTTTTTCATTTCTGCCTACCGGAAATTTTATACTTCAAGTATTAAAGATGTATTTTACGGTTCTAATCGGACATTTTTATCCGACCAGAAATTTGATCCGCTATCCCACAAAATTTATTATTTTAGGGGAAATTCATATTTCTACCACACATCTCCAAAACTGTAGCTATGCAATTTCAATCTAAAACGCCAAACTTCACAGATTCCATTTTTACCGTTATGGGTAAAATGGCGGTGGAGTACAACGCAATAAATCTTTCACAAGGATTTCCGAATTTTCCGAGCGATCCAGCTTTAATTGCGTTGGTGGACCGAGCAATGGCAGATGGATTCAACCAATATGCACCTATGGCGGGTGATTTCGATTTAAGAAAAGAAATTTCGCTTAAGATTGAAAAGCTACACTCCCACCATTACGATCCTTCTTCAGAAATTACTTTAACAGTAGGGGCCACACAAGCCATTTTCACTATAATAGCTGCTACGATAAATGGTGGAGATGAAGTAATAATTTTTACACCGGCTTATGATTGCTATGCTCCCACAGTTGAGCTTTTTGGCGGAAAAATTGTGCCTGTACAATTGCATCCTCCTTATTTCAATGTGGATTGGGAGATTTTGGCGGAGAATATTTCAGAAAAAACGAAGATGATTATTATCAATACACCTCATAATCCCTCGGGCATGATATTTTCGGAAGAGGACATGTTGAAGTTACAGGAGTTAGCAACCAACCATAATCTGTTGGTTTTAAGTGATGAGGTTTACGAACACATTATCTTCGATGGTGAACAACATCAAAGTGTAGCGCGATTTCCGGGACTTGCTGCTCGAAGTTTTATCACCGCCTCCTTTGGTAAAACTTTCCATAATACTGGCTGGAAAATAGGATACTGCGTAGCGCCGGAATTCCTGATGAAAGAATTTCAAAAAGTACATCAATTTGTAGTATTCTGCGTTAATCATCCCATACAAATAGCATTATCAACTTATTTGAAGGATGAAGAAAATTATCTTCATCTTGCTGATTTCTATCAACAGAAACGGGATTTGTTTCTAACTCTAATGAAAGACTCAAGGTTTAAAATGATTCCAGCAAAAGGAACTTATTTTCAAATCTTGGATTATTCTGAAATTTCAGATATTAGTGACCTTGATTTTTCCGAACGTTTACTGAAGACACATGGGGTTGCCACTATTCCTACGTCTGTTTTTAACGTTGGCAATGAGGATTTCAAACAGATTCGGGTATGCTTCGCAAAAACAGATGCTACCCTTGAAAAGGCAGCCGCCATTCTCAAAAACATCTCAAAAGAGAACTTTTAAGATGTAATAAGAATTTACTGCTTGGGAAATTTGATTTTATCTTTAATTAAAACACATTATTTTGAAAGACACTCTTAATATTACCATCATACAAAGCGAATTGCACTGGGAAGACGCTGAGAAAAACCGACACCTTTTTTCTAAAAAAATAGCTGCCATCTCGGTAGACACCGATCTTATCGTTCTACCAGAAATGTTCCCAACTGGGTTTTCCATGAACGCCAAAGATTTGGCAGAGGAAAACGACGGCCCAAGCTTAAAATGGATGCAATCTGAAGCTAAAAAAAGCAAAGCGGCCATTACTGGAAGTGTTATTATTAAGGAGTCGGGTCATTTTTATAACCGAATGTTCTTTGTATATCCAGATGGCACCTATAAGGTATATGACAAGCGACACACCTTTACTCTCGCCAAAGAGAACGAAGTGTATACTGAAGGACAAAAACGCATTATTGTAAACTACAAAGGATGGAAGATCTGCCCGCTTATCTGTTACGACCTAAGATTTCCTGTATGGGCCAGAAATGATGAAGAATATGATGTTTTGATTTACGTGGCAAATTGGCCAAAGATCAGAATGTTGGCATGGGATACTCTTTTACGTGCCCGTGCCATCGAAAATATGTCTTATTGTATTGGTGTAAATAGAACTGGCGTTGATGGAAACCATCATGAATATGTGGGACATTCCGCTATTTATGATGTTTTGGGAGAACAGATTTCGCAGGAATCATTTGAGGAAAATTTCACACAAACGATAATACTTTCCAAAGAACATATTGAGACAAATCGTAAAAGATTTCACTTCTTAAAGGATAGAGATCAATTTAGAATTTTTACAGGGAAAGGACATACTTTATAATTATCGATGAAGCTTGAAAATTTTTATTTCAATTTAAATATTTCATTAAGGCTCCAATTAGCTCGCACATCAATTTTGGTTGGATAATAAATGACTCTTTCTGGACCTCTTCGTTCCAAAAAGTTTCCACTATCCCATTTTCTATTTTGATTATCGTCATAGATAACTCGCAAGTAATATTTATTCGGCAAAATCTCATTGAAAAAAATTGACCCTTCAGACGTTAAATATTTCTCGGCAACTACCTTGTATTTATCATCAACCAATTGGACAATGATGGGAAACCTTTCTATGTTTTCAACAGTAAGTGTCAAGGTTCCATAATCTGAAGAGGGTCGCGTCTTAACATTAAACTTCAGGGAATCGTTTTCCTTCCCAAAGAAATCAGTGAGCGCGCCTGGTAGAAGAAGAACTCTATAACTATTATTTTCTGTCTTTGGAAAATAGATTTCCGCTTGGTTATATTTTCTATTCACTCCAATGTTCGCCTCAACAATTGTGGAGTCTCGGGCCATTACCTCAATCTTATCTGGATTTACAAATTCCAATGGAGTCGTAATTCGAAATCTTAAACTATCGCTTAATTTAACCGAACCTGGAGTTATCATAGAAACCGTAAGAGAATCTCGGAATAGCTGTTTCAGACGCACCACGGTTGTATCAATCTGCTCATTACGAGTAACTTTAAACAATAGGGAATCGCTTTCTATTTCAGGTTTATACCAATAATGAATACTATCCTTAACTTCATCTTTATAGGTAAGGAATTTAAAATCAGCCGACCTCTCATTTAAAAGTTGAATATCCAAGCTGTCCACCTCACCCTCATATCCAAAAAGAAGATGATTTTTACCAATTTGATTTGGACGGGCAAGTTTGTACTTCGGTGTTTCTTTAAACAAAGTCAACGAATATGTTGAATCTGTAGGTATTTTTATTGTAGAAGTTGTAAAACCAATTTTATCATCTTTGGGATGAAAGGTGTAATCATTATTCTTTTCTTTCAAGGCCAACAACATATATTCTCCCTCTTTTAAATTTGTAAACTCAAAAGTTCCCGTGCTATCCTTTGTTATGGTGATATACATCGGTTTTTCAGAATAGATCAAGGAATCCGAATAGCTTTCATTCATCTCATAAAGCATTACGGTAGTAGGAAATTCAGGAGTTGCAAGACGGGCATCCCTAACCCGTCCGGAAAGTTTAAGGCTATCTATATAATTTCCGGTTGAGAATACATATTTAAAATATTCCAATGCATTGCCTTCATTGTTATCTACAATGCTGTTGTCAAAATTAAAAACATAGGTTGTGTTGTCCTTTAGAGTGTCAATGAGCTTTATTTTTAAACTTTTGGAGGTGCTCAACGGAGTAATAATTGGAGCATACTTCAAGGGAGGAGAGATCACTAATTCTTTGCTTATATCTTTGAGCTTGATATATTCGTCAAAACGAATTTCAATTTCACTGCCCGAAAAATGTGTGTTGTAATTTTCAGGGGTACTTTTTAAAATCAATGGAGGAATAGTATCTCGTGGCCCACCAGAGGGAGTGCCCTTTTTCGCACAATCCGTAAAGGACAGTAGGAAAAGAAGAAGAATTGGAATATAAATAAGACGGTGTTTCAAATTGGGATATTAAAGGTCATTTCACCGAGATTATGCGGTCAATTTCACGTTCCAAAAATAAACAATAACCCTTAACTTTAACGGATTTGTTCTAAGTACTTGCAATGGTGGCTACACTGATTTTTACGTTTTCGCCTTTTAGAAGTTGCAAAGCACATTTTTCCAGCGTTGCGCCAGTTGTAATTATGTCATCCACCAACAGAATGTGATGATTTTTTATATCTTCCAATTTTTGAACAGTAAAAACCTCCTCTGCTTCAAAACGCAGCATTCTAGTTTTAAAAACCTGCGATCCGGTTTTTGAAACTTTTATTAGTATATCGTCTCTATAAGGAACATTCAAGGCTTTGGCCAACTCTATTCCAAATCCTTCAACTTGGTTATAACCTCTTTTTTTCAGTTTTTGAATGTGTAAGGGTACGGGAATTACCATTTGAATTTCCCGATATGCAGGAATTTCCGCCAATTCGGCCCCAAGCCATTTTCCAAAGAAATTGCTAAGTTCTTTATATCCTTTATATTTCAAGTTGTGCATCAATTCCTGCGTCAATCCTCTCTTTTGAAACTGAATCAGGGCCGTGGCATTATACAATGGAAAATGTCCGTAAAAATTATTTAAAAGTGTTTGGTTTCCAGTTTTATGGAATTGAACTAAAGGGATTTGGTGACGACATTCCACGCATAATAGATCTTCTCCTTTAGAAACGAGCTCTTTGCACCCCGCGCAAACCTTTGGAAAAAGCAGATTTAACATATCTAAACAATTTTTACCATTTTATAAACATTTGCTGGGGAAATACCTAACTACATTTACGGGCTAAACCATTTTAACATGAGTACTGTAAATGAAAACAACAGTGGTAAGTTTAAAATCCTTGTAGGAGTATTATCTATACTACTGATTGCTTTGGCGGTCTATACGGTCACGCTGTTCAATGATAACAAATCTAAGATTTCCACTCTTGAAACGCAAAAAGCAGATATAGAAAAAGAACTTCAAGGATTAATTGCCAACTACGATGATGTAATCAAGGACAATGAACTTAAAGATAAAGATCTTCTTGATGCTCGGGAACGTATAGCGGTTCTGCTAGATTCAGTGAAAGGCGCAAAAGCAAATGTTGGGCTTATAGAACGCTATAAAATTGAAATTGACCGATTGAAGAGAGAGCGTTCTCTGATGTTTAAGAGAGCAGATAGCCTTATTGCCGCAAACGAGCGACTAGTTCATGAGCGTGATAGTACCACCTCAGAACTTCAAAATACCCGCTTCTTGGCAGATTCTGTTAGCCAGGAGAATATGACCATGAATGAGACTATTAAAAGAGCTTCCATGGTGAGAGCAACAGATCTTCGCGGGGAAGCAGTTATTATTAGAAGAAATGGAAAGGTAGTAGATACGAAAAGATCAAGCCGTGCGGACAAAATAAGAGCATGTTTTACCTTAGCTCCAAATGCTATTGCTCCGAAAGGCGACAGAACGCTCTACATCCAAGTTATCAATCCTAAAAATAATATTGTGGGTGAGAGAGCTTTGCAACAGTTTGAAGACGATAAGCTGTTTTACAGCGCGTCCACTAATGTTTTTTATGAAAATGAAGAATTGGACGTATGTATTCTTGTTGACGTCGTAGATGACGAATTGATTGACGGAAGATATATTATAAATCTTTATGATGATGGGAAACAAATAGGAACCACTACCATGGAGTTGAGATAATTTTAAAATTCTAATTGAAGTTGGGAAACCAATTTTAAGATCCTCGGGAAAATTCGAATATTAAGAATTTCCCGAGGATTTGTAGTTTCTATCCAAAACTTTTTTCTTTGCCTATACATACAACACTTTTTTGCTATTTTTGCGCCCTATGACAAATAATGACGATCATTTTAGGAAAGTGGTCTCCCATGCGCGGGAGTACGGTTATATTTTTGCATCAAGCGAAATATATGATGGGCTAAGCGCAGTATATGATTATGCCCACAATGGTGTTGAACTAAAGAAAAATATCCGCGAATATTGGTGGAGAAGCATGGTGCATATGCATCAAAATATAGTTGGGATTGATTCCTCTATTCTGATGCATCCCACTATTTGGAAAGCTTCTGGCCACGTTGATGCTTTTAATGATCCTTTAATTGACAATAAGGATTCTAAAAAAAGATATCGAGCAGATGTTCTGATTGAGGATTATGCGGAAAAGGTCTATCAAAAAGCACAAAAGGAAATTGCCAAGGCAAAAAAACGATTCGGCGATGCTTTTGACGAAGCAGAATTTGTTTCCACAAATCCTAGAGTAATAAGATATTATGAAGAACAGCGCGGTGTATTGGAGCGAATGGCAAAATCTCTTGAAAAAGAAGATCTGGCAGATGTGAAAGCGCTCATAGAAGAACTTGGAATTGCAGATCCAGATACCGGCTCAAAAAACTGGACAGATGTGCGTCAGTTCAATCTTATGTTCGGAACAAAATTGGGTGCCTCTGCCGAAAGTGCTATGGACCTTTATTTGCGACCTGAAACAGCTCAGGGAATTTTCGTAAACTTCCTCAATATCCAGAAAAGCGGACGCATGAAAATCCCTTTTGGAATTGCCCAAACGGGGAAAGCATTCCGAAACGAAATTGTTGCTAGGCAGTTTATTTTTAGAATGCGCGAATTTGAACAAATGGAAATGCAATTTTTTGTACGTCCAGGCGAAGAATTGAAATGGTACGAACATTGGAAAGAAGAACGTCTTAAATGGCACCTTTCTCTTGGTATGGGAGAAGAAAACTATCGCTTCCACGACCATGAAAAATTAGCCCATTATGCCAACGCAGCAACGGATATCGAATTTAATTTTCCATTCGGATTTAAGGAATTGGAAGGAATTCATTCCAGAACCGATTTTGATCTAAAAGCACATGAAACTTTCTCAGGAAAAAAATTACAATATTTCGATCACGAATTAAATGAAAGCTATACTCCATACGTAGTTGAAACTTCAATTGGTCTGGATAGAATGTTTTTGGCAGTCCTGTCCAATTCCCTTCGAGAAGAAACTTTGGAAGACGGTAGCACCCGTACAGTATTGAAAATTCCTGCGATAATAGCTCCCGTGAAGGCAGCCGTTTTACCATTGGTTAGAAAAGATGGCCTTCCTGAAATTGCACAAAAAATTGTCGATGACCTCAAGTGGGATTTTAATGTAGCATATGATGATAAGGATGCCGTAGGTAGACGTTATCGCCGTCAAGATGCTGCGGGAACTCCTTTCTGTATCACAGTAGATCATCAAACTTTAGAAGACCAGACCGTTACCATTAGATATCGTGACAGTATGGAACAGGAACGTTTAAAAATAAATGAAGTGTCCAATAAAATAAAAGATAGTCTCTCCTATCGAGAATGGCTTTCGAAATAGCTTTTTATTAAGTGGTTAATTTTTTTATTTAAGTGGTTAATTGTCCAAAGGGAGGGTTTCATTAAGAATCCTCCTTTTTTTATTCTATAAAGTGACACGCTTTTATCAATTAATACTCCAGAGAATTCGGAAATAATTAAATTTGGATTATAAGAAGTATTTCTGGTACAATTTATCATCCTGTTCAGTCTGAAAACTCGATAACTTTTTCTTAAATAGAAAAGAACCTAAAACCTCGATGTCAAAAACTCATAAAAAGTATTATTCCTATGTTTTTAAATTTCAATGATGTTCCGATCTTTTATGAAACTTACGGGAAAGGGCCTGCAATTGTTCTTTTGCACGGATTTTTAGAAAGCTCACCCATGTGGGAATCTCTTATTCCGAAAATTTCTGAAAAAAATATGGTGATCACGGTGGATTTTCCTGGTATGGGAAGAAGCGGGGTAATCAGCGAAATCCATTCCATGGAATTGATGGCAGATGTGGTCATCAGCATATTAGAACATTTAAAAATTGACAGTGCCACTTTTATCGGACATTCTATGGGGGGTTATGTGGTTTTGGCAATCACTGAAAAATATGAGAAAAATGTCGAGAAGATCGTTTTGCTGAATTCAACTTCCATTGGCGATTCCGAAGAAAAAAAAGAAATTAGAAACCGCGCAGTGAGATTGGTTGAAAAAAACCGAAAGGCTTTTATAAGAATGGCAATAGGAAATTGGGCAGGAGAAAATTCACGAGAATTGTTTGCTTCCGAAATAGAAAATTTAAAAAATCAAGCGTATCTGTTTCTAATAAAAGGAATTACCGCTGCGCTAAAAGGAATGCGGGACAGAGAGGATAGAACGAACGTCTTAACAAAATTTCCTGGTCCTAAATTCATGCTTTTAGGTGAGGATGACCCTATTATTCCACTTCAAGAAAACATTGAGCTCGCAGAAAAAGCGGGCGTAGATGTAAAAGTTATAAAGGGTGGACATATGAGCACGATCGAAAACAAGGTTGCTCTAGAGAATTTCGTGCAATCGGTTTTATGAGGTTTCTAAATCTTCCTTTAAGAACTACTCCTTACCTTCCAAAGCATTCCACCCTCTTGCAATAAGAGGAATTTTAGTATTTGCTCGGGTAATTAGATGTTTTCCTTCCTCTTCTTTAGTCATGTGCCCGATAATGGTAAGGTGGGGATTTCCTTTAATCTTCGGAAAATCCTCCATTTTAATGGTGAAAAGAAGTTCATAATCCTCTCCCCCATTTAAGGCGATGGTAGTGCTATCGATATTAAATTCCTCGCATACCGTAATTACTTGTGGATCTAGTGGAATTTTATCTTCGTATAAATTACATCCCACCTTTGAATTTTTGCACAGATGCAAGATTTCAGAGGAAAGTCCGTCACTAACGTCAATCATTGATGTAGGTACTACGTTTAAGTCTTTCAACAATTTGGGAATATCTTTTCTTGCCTCCGGTTTTAATTGTCTCTCCACTAGATAAGAATATGGTTCGAGATCGGGTTGCGATTTAGGGTTGACCAAAAAAACTTGCTTTTCTCTTTCCAAGACCTGAAGGCCCATATATGCTCCGCCAAGATCTCCCGAAATTACTAATAGGTCGCTATCGTTGGCACCACTTCTATAAACGGCTTCGCCTTTGTTTACAATTCCTATGGCCGTCACGCTAATTATAAGTCCTGTTGTGGAAGAAGTAGTATCTCCGCCAATAACATCAACATTATAGGCTTGAGCGGCGGCGGCAATTCCAGCATATAATTCCTCTAGAGCTTCAATCGGAAATCGATTTGAAACCGCAATGGAAACGGTAATTTGAGATGCTTCAGCGTTCATGGCATAAACATCGGATAGATTGACCACAACAGCTTTATAGCCTAAATGCTTTAAGGGCATATATCCTAAATCAAAATGCACATTTTCCACAAGCATATCCGTGGTAACCACCAGTTCTTTTTTAGAATCGCAGGCAATAACCGCAGCATCATCACCAATGCCCTTAATGGTTGATTTCTGTTTAATAACAAAATTTTTGGTGAGATGGTCAATGAGACCAAATTCTCCAAGATCTCCTATACTATTACCGCTATTATCTTTATTCTCAAACATAAAAAGGTGTGCTTACAGATTTGTGTCAAAAATACAATATCTCTCAGAACTATAGCGAATTTGTACTGCGACATATAAATGATATAATTTTTTATGAATACAATTCTGTGCGAGAGGAAAAATGCAACCTTATCTACTTAAATTTAAGCATTCTACACCAATAACGAATAAACTTGAGGGATTGGCTAAAACTATTTTGCGATAGTTTTAAAGTCTCAGATCTCTATGGTTAAAAGCACTTTTTGATGTATATTTGCTCCTAATTTAGAATTAATCTATATTATGATCAAGGTAAGTGAGAATGCAAAGTCCCGTATTGCCCAATTGATGGCGGATGACGGGTTTCATATTACTGACGATTTTGTACGCGTAGGTGTCAAAAGCGGCGGATGTTCGGGTTTAAGTTATGAACTTAAATTTGACAAAGAAATGGGCGAAAATGACAAACTTTTTGAAGACCAAGGCGTAAAAATTGCAGTGGACAAAAAAAGTTTTATGTATTTAGTGGGTACCATCCTTGAATATAGTGGTGGCTTGAACGGAAAAGGATTTGTATTTCAAAACCCAAATGCCAATCGGACTTGTGGGTGTGGAGAATCTTTCTCTCTATAAAAAATAGGAAATTTCTCCCGTCACACTTTTATCTATCTAGCCATAGCGCACTTATTAAGATGAACTCAAAATTTTGAATTTTCAAGATCCATCTTGAACTTTGAATTAAAAAATTATGAAATACACAGAAGACGATTTAAAAAAAGAACTAGAAACCCAAGAGTATGAGTACGGGTTCTATACAGATATTGAATCGGATACTTTTCCGATAGGACTTGATGAAAATGTAGTTCGTGCCATTTCCAAGAAAAAGGAAGAGCCCGAATGGATGACCGAATGGCGGTTGGAAGCATTCCGATATTGGCTTACTATGGAAGAGCCGGACTGGGCAAACGTCAATTACGAAAAACCAGATTTTCAAGCTATTTCCTACTATTCTGCCCCGAACAGAAAACCGAAATATGATAGCCTTGATGAAGTAGATCCAGAATTGTTGGACACATTCAGACGTTTGGGAATTTCCTTGGATGAGCAGAAAAAATTGGCCGGAGTTGCAGTAGATATCGTAATGGATTCAGTTTCTGTAGCAACAACCTTTCAAAAGAGTCTTGCAGAAAAAGGGATTATTTTTTGTCCTATTTCAGAAGCGATTAGAGAGCATCCAGAGTTGGTCAAGAAATATCTTGGAACGGTAGTACCACCACGAGATAATTTCTACGCCGCTCTAAACAGCGCTGTTTTCAGTGATGGGTCTTTCTGTTATATTCCAAAAGGTGTGCGATGCCCAATGGAACTTTCAACCTATTTCCGAATAAATCAAGGAGGAACTGGACAATTTGAAAGAACTCTTTTGGTATGTGATGAAGATAGCTACGTTAGTTATTTGGAAGGGTGTACAGCTCCTAGCCGTGACGAAAATCAATTGCACGCCGCAGTAGTTGAACTGATTGCTCTTGATGGAGCAGAAATTAAATATTCAACCGTTCAAAACTGGTATCCTGGAAATAAAGAAGGAAAAGGAGGAGTATATAATTTTGTTACCAAACGTGGAATTTGCGAAAAGAACGCAAAAATTTCATGGACCCAGGTTGAAACAGGAAGTGCCGTAACCTGGAAATACCCAAGCTGTATATTAAAAGGCGACAATTCTATTGGAGAATTTTATTCTGTAGCCGTTACCAATAATTTCCAGCAAGCAGATACTGGAACAAAAATGATCCATATCGGAAAAAACACGCGAAGTACCATTATCTCTAAAGGTATTTCGGCGGGAAACTCACAAAACAGCTATCGTGGACTCGTGAAGATTCTGCCTGGTGCAGACAACGCACGTAACTTCTCGGAATGTGATTCATTATTGATGGGAAATAAATGTGGTGCGCATACTTTTCCATATATAGAAGTGAAAAACAAAACAGCTCAGGTAGAACATGAGGCTACTACAAGTAAAATTGGGGAAGATCAAATATTTTATTGCAACCAACGAGGCATTAGCACTGAAAAGGCAATTGCACTTATCGTAAATGGATTCAGCAAGGAAGTATTGAATAAACTTCCAATGGAATTTGCCATGGAAGCCCAAAAATTACTTGAAATAAGTCTTGAAGGAAGCGTTGGATAATACCTTTGGACCGTTTAAACTCTATTTAAAATGAGAACATATTTTATGCAGTCTTTAAGAAGCTACTCCATTGTTTTATTGATTTTAACCTTGTTTATTTCTTGTAAGAATAAAGAAGATAAAATTGAAGAGGTAGCAACAGAGACCCCTCAAACGGAGATCCAAACCCAACAAATCTATCATGGAGAATTTATCTATACTCCAGAAGCTGCTGTACTCAGCGGAAAATCCTTCGTCTATGGAGTAGAACTGAACGAGGTTGCCAGAGAACTTGCCAACCGTGTGAATGCAGTCAAAAAAGATGATTACGATATAGTCCCTGTCGCCGTTCAAGGGAAAGTTACCAAAAAACCTGAAGGAGCGGAAGGATGGGACGAAATAATAACAATAACACAAATTATTAACGTTAGCGAGACAGCCGTGGAAGCCGACGTCAAAATATAAAAATCAAATCTCAGTCATGTTAAAAATTAAAAATCTATACGCAGGCCTTGAAGGAATGGACATTCTAAAAGGAATTAACCTAACCGTAAATGCAGGAGAAGTTCACGCCATTATGGGGCCAAACGGTTCTGGAAAAAGTACGTTGGCATCTGTGATAGCGGGAAAAGATGAATATGAAGTGACCCAAGGCGAAATCCTTTTTGAAGATGAGGACGTTTCTGAAATGGATCCAGAAGAAAGAGCTCACAAAGGTATATTCCTTTCTTTCCAATATCCTGTAGAAATTCCCGGTGTATCGGTTACAAACTTTATTAGAACTGCTATCAACGAATCTCGAAAGGCAAAAAGATTGCCAGATATGCCAGCGGCAGAAATGTTGAAAATGATCAAAGAGAAAGCCGATTTATTGGAGATTGACCGCAAATTCCTTTCCAGACCTCTTAACGAAGGTTTTTCAGGAGGTGAAAAGAAACGTAATGAAATCTTTCAAATGGCCATGCTGGATCCAAAACTTGGAATATTGGATGAAACCGATTCCGGTTTGGACATTGACGCATTGAAAGTTGTGGCAAATGGAGTGAACAAACTTCAAACCAAAGATAACGCGATTATCCTTATTACGCATTATCAGCGTCTTCTGGACTATATTGTTCCTGACTTCGTTCACGTAATCATGAACGGTAAAATTGTAAAATCAGGCACCAAGGAATTGGCTTATGAGCTTGAGGAAAAAGGGTACGACTGGATTAAAGAAGAATTGGTTTAATCTCAAACTGATCCTGGTTTCTAGCTTCTGTCTTTGATATTGAATGTATTAATGGTACCGAAGAAAAATTTGAAAAGAAGCTCGATTTTGGTCAATAAATAATTTCCAGACCAAAGAAACCGATCTATTCGGAATATAAAACCGAATAGGAATAACCCGATTAGTCGAAAGATACTTGAAGACCTGAATTAGAGGAAAGCACGTTCTCTCGCTTATTTAAATTAGATTGATTTTAAAGGTTTCAGTTTTTAAAAACCTGAAACCAAAAACTTGAAACAAGAAACTCGTTATGAGCTTTAAAGACAAATTATTATCATCATATATTGCACTCGAGGATTATTTGGAGTTTGACTCCCCTATCCACGACGTTCGCAACAATGCCATTAAAATTTTTGAAGAAAAAGGTTTTCCTTCAAAAAAAGAAGAAGCTTGGAAGTATACTTCACTAAATGCTCTTTTAAAACCAGATTACAGCATTCTTTCCAACAAGGATCGCAATGTTGATTTGGAAAAAGTACACCCGTATTTTCTTCAAGAAATTGACACCTATAAACTCGTATTTGTAGATGGTGTTTACAGTTCTTTTCTTTCAGAGACCACACATGATACTGTGGATGTTTGTTTGCTGTCAGCGGCGCTTTCGAAAAACAAATACAAGCCTGTTATAGAAGCATATTTTAATAAGATTGCCAAAAGAGATGGCCTTACTTCTTTGAATACAGCTTTCACCAAGGAAGGCGCATTTATTCATATTCCCGCACACAAAGAAGTTCAAAAACCAATAGAAATAATTAATTTTTCTACAGGCAATGAGGCAGCATTGTTTCTACAGCCCAGAAACCTGATTGTAGTTGGTGAAAACTCCCATGTGCAAATTATTGAACGTCATCAAAGTCTTTCAGATAATAAAGTTCTGTCCAATTCAGTTACGGAAATTTTTGCTGAAAAACGTGCTTACGTAGACTACTATAAAATCCAAAATGACAGGGACTCTTCTTCGTTAATTGATAACACTTTTATTTCTCAAGAACGCGAAAGTATATGCCACGTTCACACGTTTGCTTTTGGAGGTAGTTTGGTGAGGAACAATTTAAACTTCTATCAAAAAGGAGAGCGATGCGATTCTACTCTGAAAGGTGTAACAATTTTGGAGGGCAAACAACATGTGGACCACAACACTTTGGTTCACCATATGGCTCCCAATTGCGAAAGCCATCAAGATTATAAAGGTCTGTTTGCCGAAAGTTCTACAGGTATCTTTAACGGTAAGATCCTAGTTGATAAGATTGCTCAGAAGATTGATGCCTTTCAGCAAAACAACAACATTCTTATAGATGACAAGGCGACTATCAACGCTAAACCACAATTAGAGATTTTTGCGGATGATGTGAAATGCTCCCATGGATGTACCGTTGGACAATTTGATGAAGATGCTTTGTTTTATTTACGCAGCCGCGGAATTGGTTTAAAAGAAGCTCAGGCCCTTCTTATGTATGCTTTCTCAAATACCGTTTTGGAAAGTGTGAAAATTCCTGAATTGAAAATGCGAATCAATAAATTGATCGCTAACAAAATTGGAGTAAGCTTAGGATTTGAATTATAAAGAAATTCTATAGGTTCGAATTCACGGAAAAACTAACTGTCTTTCGCGAATTCGAACCCAAATCCTTTCCTTTCCAATTGATTTAAATAGCATTCCCGATGTCCTTTAACGTCCAAAAAATACGTGCAGATTTTCCAATTCTTTCAAGAAAGGTAAATGGGCATCCGCTCGTTTACTTGGATAATGCTGCCACTTCCCAGACTCCAAAACCAGTTGTGGAGACAATTGTAGATTATTATTACCGATACAACGCGAATATTCATCGTGGAGTACACACTCTCTCACAGGAGGCTACAGATGCTTATGAAGCAGCTCGAAATAAACTCCAAACCCATTTTAATGCAAAGGAAACCCATGAAATCATTTTCACTGCGGGAACTACGCACGGAATAAACCTTGTTGCACAGGGATTTACTGGATTTTTGAACGAGGGAGATGAAATTATTGTCTCGGCAATGGAACACCATAGCAACATTGTTCCGTGGCAAATGCTATGTGAAAGAACAGGCGCCGTCTTAAGGGTAATTCCAATGAATGAAGATGGTGTTCTGATTATTTCAGAATATGAAAAGTTACTTTCATACAAAACAAAACTGGTCTTTGTCAACCATATTTCAAATGCATTGGGAACCATTAATCCCATTGAAGAAATAATCAACATGGCCCATAAACACGGCGCGGCAGTTTTAATTGATGGCGCCCAATCATGTTCGCATATAAAACCTGATGTGCAAAAGTTGAACGTGGATTTTTATGTTACCTCGGCCCATAAAATGTGTGGTCCAACGGGAGTAGGGATTCTTTATATGAAAGAAAAATGGGGCAACAAGCTTCCACCCTATCAAGGCGGCGGAGAAATGATAGCAGAAGTTACTTTTGAAAAAAGCACGTATGCGGGTCTTCCACATAAGTTTGAAGCTGGAACACCCAACATTGCCGGTGGAATTGCATTTGGCGCAGCCATAGACTATTTAAACAGTATAGGCTTCGACAACATAGTGGCCCATGAGGATAAATTGCTTCACTATGCTACAAAGAGACTATTGGAAATTGAAGGCTTAAAAATTTATGGTACCGGCCCAAAAAAAACATCAGTGATATCTTTTAACATTGAAGGCATACATCCTTACGATATTGGAACCATTGTAGATAAATTGGGTATTGCCGTTAGAACAGGCCATCATTGCACGCAACCGATAATGGATTTCTATAAGATTCCAGGAACTGTTCGCGCGTCTTTCGCGTTTTATAATACTATGGAAGAGGTAGATGCTCTCGTAAATGCGGTAAAAAAGGCAAAATTAATGTTAAGCTAACGAGTGATTTCGCCTAGAAAATAGAAATTTGATGGATTAACCAATCTATATCGTCACTAAAAAATATTATTATGAAAACAATCACCTATCTATCCATTTTGATCTTTGCAGTTATTTTTACAAGTTGCGACGAAACCAAACGTGTAATTGATGCCGCCGGAAATATACAATTAACGGGCAACTACACTGTTACACAAATAAATGGCAATAAGCCTCAGGGTGCTGTCGTTCCAACATTTTCACTTTCTGCGGTGGATAATTCATTTAAGGGAACCACGGGCTGCAATTCTGTTTTTGGCAATTACACTTTGGACCTATATGCAATCGATTTTGGAGATTTGGCAGTAAGTGCGAAGGAATGTGCCGAAAGTGATGTTATGCAAAACGAAAGAAATTTTTTGGATGCTTTAAAATCAACTGGATCTTATGATATGCAGAATAATGTTTTAACCTTTTATTCCAAAACAGATAGAAGCGTTGTTTTAAAAGCGTCGAAAGAAACAAACAAAAATTAGAATATGACCATTGAAGAAATACAAGAGGAATTAATTGATGAATTCGCCATGTTCGATGACTGGATGCAACGGTATGAATACATGATTGATCTCGGTAAAACTCTTCCTCTAATAGATGAAAAATATAAAACTGATAGTAAATTAATTAAAGGTTGCCAGAGTAAGGTATGGCTGCATTCTGAGCTTAAGGATGGTAAAGTTGAATTTACTGCAGACAGTGATGCTATCATAACAAAAGGTATCGTGGCTATTTTAGTAAGAACCTTTACAAATCAAAGTCCACAAGCAATACTGGATGCCAAATTAGATTTCATCGATGAGATTGGCTTAAAGGAACATTTATCTCCTACACGCGCAAACGGTCTTGTTTCAATGGTAAAACAGATGAAATTGGATGCTATGGCATATAGTGCACAAGCAAAGCAATAAAAATTTGAACAATATATTGTCCTTATTGATGCTCAAGAAAGGGCAATATTTAAAAATAGAGTTATGAGTACAGAAGAAATAGATATGGCCGAATTGGGCGAAAAAATAGTACAAGTCATTAAAACCGTTTATGACCCCGAAATTCCTGTGGATGTATATGAACTTGGGTTGATATATGACGTGTTTATCAATGAGGACCGAGAAGTAAAGATTTTGATGACGCTTACTTCCCCAAACTGTCCCGTAGCCGAAAGTTTACCTATGGAAGTTCAAGACAAAGTAAAAACCATAGATATGGTTAAGGATGTAGAAGTGGAAATAACTTTCGATCCTCCTTGGGGACAAGAATTGATGAGTGAAACAGCCAAGTTGGAATTGGGCATGTTGTAAATGATTTATGGCTAAAGGTTTAGTCTAAATCTTTAGTGAACTAAAAACTCTAATTTGTGAGAAACATAGATTAGTTTGAGTAAAAGTATTGTCAAAATTACTTTTATTTGAGCATTTCAAAATCTTGCAGGACTTCGAAATATGGAGATATTGGTATGTCCAATATTTAAAAATTAATCAAACTTCTAATCTTTTTAATGTGGCTGAAGAAATAGTAAATCGCGTAGCGAACAGTAAATTGATGGTATTTGATCTAGAGGATTTATATCCGCAAGGCAAACGCATCCAATTTGATATATCCAAATGGTTGCTGGAAGGATTTGTTTTGCGTGAGAAAGATTTCCGCGCAGAAGCGGACGCCCATGATTGGTCACAATACAGAGATTGTTATGTTGCCCTATATTGTAGCACAGACGCAATTGTTCCTGGATGGGCGTATTTACTCCTTTCATTACATTTGGCACCCTTTGCCAATAAAGTTGCCGTTGGTACCTTAGAAGCCCTAGAAAGCGTTTTATTCGCTGAAATCCTTGTAAAATTGGATGTGTCGGAATATGAGGATAAACCGGTTATTATTAAAGGTTGTTCCCATAAACCTATTCCTGACACAGCATATGTTTTGGCTGCACAAAGACTTCAACCAATAGCACGAAGTATCATGTATGGAGAGGCATGCTCTTCTGTTCCCCTATTTAAAAGAGGAAAGTAGTACGAAGAGTTCTTCGTAAACAGTTTAGTATTTATTTAACTGGTTAAACTTGATGCTATAATTATATTTGCAGGCTCAAAAAAATAACAAAAAAATAATATTATGAAAAAACAATTACTTCTCATACTGTTAGTTACACTTCCAGTATTTTTATTCGCTCAGGAAGAAACCGGTAAAGACTCCATTGTAAACGGATGGAAGCGATCCGGAAACATTTCACTCCTATTCAACCAAGCTGCTTTTAACCACGAATGGACTGGTGGTGGTACTTCAAATTACGCTGGAAACCTATCTTTTTCATATGACTTCAACTACCGTCAAGATAAAATAAGTTGGGATAACCGCCTCTTAGCCGATTATGGTATTTCTAAAAATAAGGATGATAAATACTCTAGAAAAACCAATGATCGTCTTGAGTTCAATTCAATTTTGGGAAGTCAGATAAAAGAAAGCAATTGGTATTATTCTCTATTCTTAAATTTCAAAACACAATTTGCGCCAGGTTATGAATTTAATAAAGACCTAAACCCAGACGACGAAGGATACAGAACAGAAACTACTCACTTTCTTTCTCCTGCAACACTTCAACTAGGTCCGGGTATGCTTTGGAAGAAGAATGATAATCTATATGTAAACATCTCTCCTGCTACCGCAAAATTGGTATTTGTAGATAAAGATTTCACAAAAGTGGACGAAAATATTCCAGGTGCTCTTGAACTCTATAACGAAAACAAATATTACGGAGTTGATGCTAATAAATCTACAAGATTTGAATTCGGTGCTTCTGTTTCTGCCTATGCGAAATTTGAATTGATGAAAAATATCACCGCTGAAAACATTTTAGCTCTTTATTCCAACTACTTAGAAGATCCACAGAATGTAGATGTAGATTACACATTCAATCTTGTAATGAAAGTGAACGACTATATATCTACAAACTTTACATTCCAAGCAATTTATGATGATAATGCCGTACAAGGATTCCAAATTAGAGAAGCCTTAGGCGTTGGTGTAACCTACGGATTCTAATATTCCAAGGTTCAAATATATTTACTTAAAGAGCTGTCCTAACGGGCGGCTCTTTGTGTTTTAAGACACTTCCTCTGCCTTTAAATTTTTAGACGAACTTACTTTTAGGAAATAATATTTTAAGCCTATAAAGGGCTATTTGCTTTGAATGTAGAGTGAGCTATTGAAGAAATCAAAAGCATAGAGTTTACTTCATAATGTCTTATCGAAACTACGATTCGAGTTTAGCAATCAAAGATCCATTCAAAAAAAAAGGACCATCCAAACGGACAGTCCTTTAAATCTAAATTTGTAATTATTGAATTAGCCTGCAAGTGCTTCCGCTCCACCAACAATCTCAAGAATTTCATTGGTAATAGCTGCCTGACGTGCTTTGTTGTATTGAAGCTTAAGGGCATCGCGAAGCTCTGTTGCATTATCAGTTGCTTTGTGCATTGCCGTCATACGAGCACCATGTTCGCTCGCTACGCTATCTCTTAATGCCTTATATAATTGAGTTTTTAGACTCTTAGGAATTAAAGCCTCAATAATTTCTTCTTTCGAAGGCTCAAAAATATAAAAAGTCTCCGCTTCATTAGTAGTCGTTTCTGTTACTTCCGGAGGCATAATAGGCAAGAATTGTTCGGTAAGAACTACTTGAGTAGCGGCATTTCTAAAGTTGTTATAGACCAATACGATTTTATCATACTTACCTTCTGCGTAGTACATCATTAGCTTATCTGCCAATTCTGACGTATTATCAAAAGTTAGGTCGTCAATGATTTCATTGTTGTTTTCTATAACGTTCCCATTCTTTTTAAGGATATCATTACCTTTTTTTCCCAAAGTAATTATATCTACGTTCTTATCAGAGTAGGTTTCACTCAAAAGGGTTCGAACTCCTTTTATGATGTTGGTATTAAAAGCTCCGGCCAGACCACGATTACTGGTGATGGCAACAACCAACACATTATTTACCTCTCTTTGCTCTGAGTATTTTCCACCTGAATCTGCATCCAATGTGGCGCTCAAGTTTTGCAAAAGTTCGGTGAGTTTTTGAGAATAAGGACGCATAGCTGTTATGGCATCCTGCGCCTTTTTCAGTTTGGCGGCAGAAACCATCTTCATTGCGCTGGTAATCTGCATCGTCGAACCGACCGACGAAATCCTATTCCTAATTTCCTTTAAGTTAGCCATTTTTCAAGTTATGAGTTAGGAGTGATGAGTTTTTGATTATAAAAACCAAAACACTCATCAACTCATCACATTTCTCTTTTAAATTACTCGGAATTATAATGATCGTTGCTTCAATAAGTTTCAATCAACATTCCGTTTCGTCTGCTTCTGTAAAGCAACACCGAATTTAGTATTAATTCTTGGTTGCTAACTCCTTCTCTACTTTAAGAAGATTAGCTTCCATAATTGCTCCCTAATAACTTACGTGGAACAATTTAAAATTCATTTCTTAAGAATTACTTCTTGTATTTCGCAGTAAGTTCGTTCGCTACAGAAGTCAATACATCTGTAAGTTCGTCAGAGAATTTACCCGCCTTTAGTGCATCCAAAGTATCTCTATGACTTGTATTCAACATGTCAAGATAGTCACGCTCAAATTCTTTTACTTTTTCGATAGGTACTAAACGAAGTAAGTTTTTAGATCCCGCATAAATAATTGCGATCTGATCTTCAACCGTATAAGGATCATTTTGCGCTTGTTTCAATATTTCAACGTTACGTTGACCTTTTGAAATTACATTCATTGTAGCAGCATCCAAATCTGAACCGAACTTAGCAAAGGCTTCCAATTCACGGAAAGCTGCTTGATCCAGTTTCAAAGTACCTGCTACTTTTTTCATCGATTTAATCTGTGCGTTACCACCAACACGCGATACCGAAATACCTACGTTAATAGCTGGACGAACACCTGCGTTAAACAAATCTCCATCCAAGAAGATCTGACCGTCGGTAATCGAAATTACGTTAGTTGGGATATATGCTGAAACGTCTCCCGCTTGAGTTTCAATAATTGGTAAAGCAGTTAAAGAACCACCACCTTTTACCATTCCTTTTAATGAATCTGGAAGGTCGTTCATTTCTCTTGCAATTCCGTCGTCAGCAATGATTTTTGCAGCACGCTCCAGCAATCTTGAGTGAAGGAAGAAAACGTCTCCTGGATATGCCTCACGTCCTGGTGGACGACGAAGTAAAAGAGAAACCTCACGGTATGCTACTGCTTGTTTTGAAAGATCATCATATATAATTAATGCAGGACGTCCAGTATCACGGAAGTACTCCCCAATTGCAGCACCCGCAAACGGCGCGTATACTTGCATTGGCGCAGGATCTGAAGCATTTGCAGCCACAATAGTGGTATATGCCATGGCTCCTTTTTCTTCCAGAACTTGAGCAATGTTTGCTACGGTAGAAGCTTTTTGCCCAATCGCAACATATATACAATAAACAGGTTTCCCTGCATCGTAAAATTCTTTTTGGTTCAAAATGGTATCGATACAAACAGTAGATTTCCCTGTTTGACGGTCACCAATTACTAATTCCCTCTGGCCTCGGCCTACAGGAATCATGGCATCGATTGATTTAATTCCAGTTTGAAGTGGTTCAGTTACAGGCTGGCGATAGATAACGCCTGGTGCTTTACGCTCCAGCGGCATCTCATAAGTTTCACCAGAAATGGCACCCTTTCCGTCGATTGGAACTCCCAAGGTGTTAACAACACGTCCAACGATTCCTTCCCCAACTCTTAGCGAAGCAATTCTTTGGGTACGTTTAACGGTTGAACCTTCCTTAACTTCTTTTGATGGTCCCAGGAGAACGATCCCTACGTTGTCTTCTTCCAAGTTCAGAACAATACCTTCAAGGCCGCTTTCAAAAGCCACCAATTCTCCGTATTGCGCATTGGAAAGACCATATGCACGGACAATCCCGTCACCCACGGTCAAAACGGTTCCTACCTCATCCAGGGAAGCGGTTGCTTCAAAACCTGAAAGTTGCTGCTTTAATATCGCTGATACTTCAGCTGGATTTACTTCTGCCATTGTATAAAGGTTTTAGGTGAAAGGTTTGATGAGTGAGACCATAAAAACCCGCACCAATCAAATTTAATTATATTGAATTTTAAATTCTTTTCTAAGATTTCGAAATTGATTGACAATGCTCGCATCATATTGAATATCGCCCACTCTAAGAATAAACCCTCCCAGAATTTCTGGATCAATTTCCTTTTTTAAGCTTATGGAATCTGTGCCTGTTAGGGATTTCAGTTTTGCCATAACCTTGTTCTCCATATCTTCGGTTAGAGCAACAGCTGTGGTTACAGTTGCAACTTTAACACCTTGTTGATCATTATAGAGATCTATAAAACTCTTGGTAACGTCAGATAACAATTCTGCACGTTTATTCTTGACCAATACTTGAATCAGAGAATGCGTAGCTTCGGATTGTCCGCTGAATATTTTTAACAGGACGTTTTTCTTTTCTTCCAAAGTGATAACTCGGCTTTGAAGTGCTACTTGCAAATCTCGACTTCCTTGAATTGTATTGTAAACAGATTGCATATCGCCAAAAACGACCGCTTGGGTACTGCTTTCGGTAGCATTCTGCAAAAGTGCTTTTGCGTATCTGATAGCTGCTCTACTGCTCATATTTATTCTCCCATCTTACATGGGAATAAATTTTAATTATTTAAAATACTCTAAAATCAATCCAAAAAGGATTAATTCAATTTGGCCCCAGCCAACATTTCGTCGACAAGCTCCATTTGCTTATCCTTGCTTGAAAGTTCTTGCTTGACAACTTTTTCAGCAATGTCCAAAGAAAGTTCAGCAACATATTTTTTCAACTCTGCAAGAGCAAGTTTCTTTTCGATTTCTATAGCATTCTGGGCATTAACAATCATTTTGTCTGCTTCTACCCTAGCTTCTTCTTTAGCCTCCGAAATCATTTTTGTCTTAATGTTTCGAGCTTCCTTAATCATTTCCTCACGCTCAGCACGAGCTTCCTTAAGCAACTTTTCATTGTCGGCATGCATATTCTGCATTTCGAGCTTTGCTTTTTCTGCTGCCTCTAGAGCGTCGTTAATAGATGCTTCTCTACCTGTTACGGCACCTAGAATAGGCTTCCAGGCGAATTTTCTTAAGAGAATAAAAAGGATAATAAATATAAGGGTGGTCCAAAATATTAAACTTTCTGGTGCTACTATATTCATAATGGATAATTTCTAAAGAGATTAATTTTCGTTTAAAAAATCATCCCCTGGCCAACCGCCAGGGAATGATAGTCTTAAAAATTTAGGCAATTAATGCCACAACCACTGCGAAAAGAGCTACACCTTCAATAAGTGCTGCTGCAATAATCATTGCGGTCTGAATTTTTGCTGAAGCCTCTGGTTGTCTGGCCATAGCGTCCATTGCTGAACTACCAATTTTACCAATACCAACTCCGGCACCTATTACGGCGATTCCGGCTCCTACTGCTGCTAATGTTCCTGTCATAACTGAGAACTTTTAAAAAAAATTAAACAAAAATTAAACAAAAATTAATGATGCTCCTCTACCGCTTGACCAATAAACAGGGCCGCTAGCAATGTAAATACATATGCCTGAAGCGCTGCAACCAATAATTCCAACACACTCATAAATAAAACGAACACGATAGAAATTGGCGATACAAAGGCACTCTCAAAAATAAAGATCAAGCCAACTAAGCTCAATATTATAATATGCCCAGCAGTAATATTCGCGAATAGACGAACCATTAGCGCAAAAGGCTTAGTAAACATTCCAATAATCTCTACTGGAATCATAATAGGGTAAATCAATTTCGGTACATCTGGGGCAAGAATATGCTTCCAGTAATATTTGTTTCCACTTAGAATAGTGATAAGGAAAACGATTACAGACATAACCAATGTAAAGGCAATGTTTCCGGTAACGTTTCCACTAAAAGGGAAAAATGGAATAAGTCCAACCAAGTTATTAAGCCATATAAAAAAGAATATAGTCAATAATAAAGGCATGTATTTTTGGTATTTAGTACCAATATTTGGAATAGCGATCTCGTCTCTAACAAATAGGATTACTGGCTCTAAGAAACCTGTTACTCCTTTTGGCGCCTTTTTGTTCTTTTTGTAATGTCTTGCCGAAATGCTGAAAATAACAATCAACAGAAAAGCAACAAACAACATAGAGAATACCGTCTTTGTAATGGAGAAGTCCAAGGGTCTATCCTCATACATAAAAGGACGACCTACTGTTGAAACCTCATCAAACTTAGCTTTATCAAATTTATCGGCATAGAATATATGCTCTTTATATCTAACGAATTCATGACCGTTTTCTGCCACTACTACGTTGGCACCGTTGTCATGTTCAAATCTTGCCGAGGAAAAAGTGGTCAACCCATTATCGGTCCACAAAATAATAGGAAGCGGCATGCTGATAGGATGTCCGTCCCAGTCTAAAATGTGAAAGTCATGCGAATCCCAAACGTGACCATTGATCAATTCTATTGGATCAAATTTAGAACTTTCCTCCCCATTGGCTTGGGCAGATACCGCCCCAGACATAGAGAACACAAAAACAACTGCAAGAACTATAGAACGAATAAATTTATGGGCGGGCCTCATATGCTATTGACTAAAATATTATGGTCTATAAAATTTGTGCAAAAGTACAACTTTTAGTCATAAAAAAAAGAGGTCCTGCACTTTTGTTTTGCAGAGGCTTAATTGCAGCCTATTTTTCGTCCTCGGAATGCTTCAAAATCTTCATTGTCAACAAGATTTCAAAAAATAGATAAATAAAATAAGGAATAAAGAACGAAGTGAAATCCGGAATCTGGGAGACATTTTGCATCCTAATCAAGGGTAAAAGAAATGCAAGAGCAGCAATCATCTTTAAAAGTATGAATCCCATAAAGGTAAAACCTATATAATCTGGAATTAATTTACCAATATAATAGAGCAATACGAAAATAAAAAAAGTTATGAAAAAGTGGAAAACATATATTTTCCAAACGGGATAATAGAATGTGTATTCTTCAGAAAGCCAACTAACGATAGAATTTTGGATGAAAAACAGGACTATAGTGAGAGCCAAAAGCATTCCAGCCAATGAAATAAAATATTTTTGTTTCAAGGATTCTAGTCGTTTTTATTTATTTTTTGGAGTTGCTTTATCACGGCATACATGGCCAGAAATACACTTGATAAAGATAAAATTACAGTAAACGCTGAATAGTCATTAGGATATTTCTCATCTAAAGTGACTCCCAGAAATACACCTAATCCAATAATAACACCCATTTGAATGCCAATACCGGAAAAAACAGCCCATTTCCTAATCCCATTGTCATTCTTTTTAGCCATACTATTCTAAGTATTTAATCAGATTCTGAGCGCTGAATGTCCGCACTTTTAGAACGCTCTTGACGCTTAAATAAATTGGATTTTTCATTTTTCAAAAGGGGCGCGCTCTCCTTTTGACTGCAATCAAGCATTACGCAGGAGGCGTTCATTGTTGCTCCGGTTTCTACGGCAAGTTTACCAACGGTGACATCGCCATCGATCACACCAGAAGCCCGAAGCGTAAGGGTGCCGGAAACTTCAACTGAGCCCTCTATCTTCCCTTCTACATCCGCATTTTCGCAGCTAAGGGTTCCTATAATCCTTCCGGTTTTTCCTAAAACAACTTTGGATGGAGTTTTTACATTACCTTCAATATGACCATCTATTCTAAAGAAACCCGTAGAAGTAATATCTCCTTTTAATATCGTCCCTTCATTTATCCTATTTTGTGCAATCCCTGGTTCCTGTGCTTTTTTCTTCTCTTTCTTGGTAGATAACATAAATGTTGGTTTAAAACATTATTAGTTAAGCATTCTTAATGCTCAAAATTATGGTTGCTCTTTTACGGAATTTCTTTCTAGATAATCATTCAGGTTTTTATGTACCTGGACTAATTCATAGTTAGTAGTAGATATTTCGAAAAAGGGCTTTTTCACTTTATATTCCTTATTCTCGTTCAAAACTTCGCCAAATCCACGCGCTCCCAACATAGTGTTCAATCCGTGGATGATCACTAATTCCGTTTCGGGATCATAATAATCAATAGATGTCTTCATATTAATATAATGAAGATCTTCAATTGCTTTATCCAAAGTAGCCTTTAGTTTTTGGGCCGCTTCATCATCTTCTTTGGAGAATTTATAAACCAGCTTCCACTTTTCACCTTCATTATCTGGCAGGAAATCTGTAGAAGCAATGGCAGGTAGGATATTAGTATAAATATGCTGGGCTTGTTTTCCTTCATCGCTATTTGGGTAGTTTAAGGAAACAAAATTCAAGGCTTTTTTATAGGCCGCAAATCCTTGTTGGCGCCCTATGGCCGTAGCCTTTAGCAATTCAAATTTTGGAACAATATCCGTTCCATTATACGTCATGATATATTCTTCACACTTGTCAATTACTTCGGCATAACGTTGAGCTTCAAAATCCCGATAGACCTGCTTGTATTTAAATTCCGGACTCGATTCATCTGTGGGTAATTGCGAATTAGGATTTCGAAGGATCTCCGCATAACGCGTATCTGAATGGTTGTTTAGAATATCATTCTTATACTGTTGCGCGCGATCATTACGCTCCAAAATTTCATAAATCTTAAACAGATTGTATTTCGCAGGTACGATCAATCGCTCCTCGGGTTTATTTGTTAACAAGGTTTCAAGTCTATTGGCAGCTAACTCATATTCCTTAAACTTCTCCATATATATCAATCCAAGTTGATAATAGGCGAAGTTTCTATCAATCCCTATACTATCGATGACTTGTTGATCTGTTGGAATTAAAGCAATATAGGTTTCTGGTTTAAATAGTTCATTATCTGCAATGGGCACTACTTCATCCTTGGTTTCAACATCCAAAGTTTCCATAGAAGATTTAGAAGAAGATAGCCTCCAGTTGTCTTCTAGCTTGCGGTCGCCCCAAATCTTTCTAAACTCTTGTTTCCCATAAGCTACGGTTGCTTGTGTATAGAAATAAAAGGTACTTCCTTTTTCAGAACTCGAACTGGATTTGTCCTTCTTATAAAATTCATTGTCGGCAATCCTTCTTTCATTCTTAACAGCATCCAAAGAATCCTGTACTGCTTTTTCCTTGAGTTTGGTGGTGAAATCCGTAAAATAAGCAAGTCTATCTGCCTCACTCATATTGACAAGTTTTAGAATACTGTCATTATGCGTAGCGATATCTTCATACTTGATTACATCGGCAAGATTTTCTCTCTTCTTCTTAACTCGGCGCCATTCTCTGCTACTGTTTTGCATAAAAGTGAGCGTACTATCGTAATAAGCTCCCGCCGTTTTATACTGTGCATCATCAAAATTGATTTCGGCTAAGATCTGATAATTCTTAGATTGCAAAACCCTATCCTGCATAAAGGATTGGATGGATTTGTTATAGAAATCTACTGCACCTTCAAGGGTATCCGTTTTGCGATAAAATTCGCCAGTTTCATGATAGATACGGTCTAAAAATTGTCTGTTTTCACGATCTTTTCTCAAATCCTGAAATAACTCCAGGAATGCGACACGATCTCCATTCTCGTAATCAAAATTTCGTGCTTTTTCCATATGTGCATTGATAAGATAAGACCGGGAAGTCTTTCTGTTCATATCAATAACCTTATCGAAGGCCATATTAGCACTATCTTTTTCCCCGAGATGATTGTAAAGCTGACCTTTAATAAAAGTATATCTACCTTTTAATTCATTGTCCTTTACATAATCGGAAGCTATTTTCATGTATTCCAGAGCTTGAGGAATAGAATCTAAATTTACATACGCCTGGGCAAGCATAGCTGCTCCATCTACCATATCCTCTTCATCAAGCTCCGCCTGTTCAAACATCTTTTTAAGATTCTCGATAGCGAATTCTTCATTTTTTAAACGAATATTGGTTTTAGCTTTCCAAACTTTTGCTTTATTGATGCTATTGCTGGTGGGATAGCGATCTAGAATGAAATTAAAAGCATCTAAAGCAGGAATAAACCTACCATCATAATATCTAGCTTTCCCCAACAACATATATGCTTCATCAATTTGGGGATTATATTCACTCCCATCAATGTACATGGAATGCTTTTGAATGGCTTTGGCGGCTTTTTCTTCTGCACGGTTAAAATTGCCGCTTTTATTTGCTCCAGGCGCCTTCGCTTCGGCTTCCTCAACCTGAATGCGCTCTATAGGAAGAATCTCCCAAAAATTATCTCGGTACCCAGCTGCCAATTGTTTTTTGGCATCGTTAAAAGCCAAATCTCCATTGTAAAGCACATTGAATTCCGTGGAGACCGCCTGCATGTTTCTGTTCAAGAACGTGTTCTTTTTGCGGGAACAAGCGGCCAACAGACAGATGGCCAAGAGAAACAGGGTAATTTTATATATGCCTTTCATCGATTTATTTTAATCCTAAAAGTTGATATGTTAGCAATTGCACACCGTCGGCTTTTCAGATAGCCGGAAGAGGTTCAAACTATTTCAAAGACTTTCCTGCGTGTGTGTTATTCTAACTTAAAAGGTTCTGATTTAGTATGTAAAAATGTCTAAGAAGCGGTAAAAATACATTTCTTTTTAATACCCGCTTAAAGAAAGCACCAAAATTGCGAGATATATAAAGCCCAATTTTTCCATTTACCTGAATTCATTTGTATTTTTGTAAAAAAAATTAAATGTCATGGGCGAATTTCACGCGCTAACGGTCTCGGATATTAAGAGAGAGACCCCGAATTCAGTTTCAATAAGCTTTGATGTACCAAAAGAGCTAAAATCAGATTTCGATTTTAAAGCCGGGCAATATATCACGATTAAATATTTTGTGGATGGAAAAGAGGTTCGTCGGGCCTATTCAATTTCCTCATCCCCAAAAAGTGGTGAATTAAGAGTGGGTGTTAAAAAAGTTGAATATGGGATTTTTTCCCCATTCGCCAACGAAAAATTGAAGATTGGAGACCGTTTGGAAGTGATGCCGCCAACGGGAAAATTCCTTCTTGAACCAAATTTAAAGCATTATGCCGCCTTTGCTGCCGGAAGTGGAATAACGCCAATTTTGTCATTGGCGAAATCTACCTTGGAAGAATTTCCAGAAAGTACTTTTTTACTGATCTATGGAAATAAATCCATGGAGGAAACCATGTTTTATGGTGAAATCATGGAGCTTAGAAAAAAATATCCCGAACGTTTTTCTGTAGAGTTTGTATTTAGTAGAAAGGAAGAAGACAATGCGAGATTTGGAAGAATAGATCGATCCATTGTGAATTATTTTCTTAAGAATAAATACGATAATACTTCTCATGAGTCTTATTATCTATGTGGCCCCGAAGAAATGATAGATGAAGTTTCATCGACTTTGAAACAGCATGGCATTAATGCTAAGCAAATTCACCATGAGCTATTCTCCACTGCGGAAAAAGGAATTCTTGTGGAAAAGCACGATGGAAACACCAAGGTTACTATAATTCTTGATGATGAGGAAGTCGATTTTGAGATGCCACAGACAAAATCAATTCTTGAGGCAGCGCTGGATGAAGGTTTGGATGCTCCTTACTCGTGTCAAGGCGGAATTTGCAGTACGTGTATTGCCCGTTTAAAAGAAGGAAAAGCAGAAATGCGTAAAAACCAGATTTTGACCGATTCGGAAATCGCCGATGGCTTAATCCTAACCTGTCAGGCACATCCTACAACAGCAAAAGTTGTAGTGGATTATGATGATATCTAATCGGTTTAAAGAAATCTTTTTTAATGATAAAAGACCTCACAGATTTATAAAATTTGTGAGGTCTGCTTTTTCAAAGAATATCCTTAATCTTTTCAATAACTGTTTTTGGATCAATAGATTTCATGGCGTCTTCATATCCTTTTGGATACTTATTGCCGTAGATAGAAGTTGGAATTAACGGATATCTATTGCGATCGGCGGAAAGTTGATGTTCCATATGCTGGTTAAAAGGTGCAAACCCCGCAGACGGATGGGTAACTCCCCAGAGCGTGAGAACAGGTATTCCGAATATCGCAGCCAGATGTCCATTCCCACTATCCATAGCTACCATCAAATCTAAATTAGAAATAAGAGTGAGTTCTTCCTCAAGGTTCAATTTACCCGCAACGGACGAAACATTTACAAAGTGGTTTTCAATCTCTTTGAGCTGTACTATTTCATTTTTTCCTCCTCCAAAAAGGAAAATTCTATATTTTTCAGAAGCATCCAATTTTTCGATCACCTCTTTCATCAAATCAAGTGGATACATCTTACTGGAATGTGCAGCAAAAGGTGCAATTCCGATTAATTTTTTCGCCTCTACTCCTACTAAAGCCGACAATTTTGGAATCAATCTTTTCCTGCTGGGAGGATTGTATGTTTTTAAATCAATCGGATAGCCAAGTTTTGCAAAAACCTCAGCATAGCGCTGATGGGTTGTTTTTAGAGGTTTCAGGTCTTTATCTGCGGACGCACGAACCAATTCTTTTTTCTCCGCTCTCCCCTTGTCAATAGTGGCGGTGTGCAATCCTTTCCATTTGAGATAATTGGTAATAACCTTAGATCGAATAACATTATGTAGATCTGCCACAGAATCAACACCTCCTGACGTAGCTTCTTTTGCGAGCTTAATTAAACCAAGCCGTTTATGTTTCCCATAAACATCGGCCTCCAGGAAATTAAGATTTGGAATACCTTCAAAAAGAGGTTTAAAAAACGGTCGGGAAAGAACGGACAGTTTTAAATTTGGATAAGTTTGTGTCAACACACGCAGCACAGGGACCACCATTGCCACATCTCCCATAGCTGAGAGACGGATTACCAATATATGGGCTGGCTTGGACATAACTTGAATTTTAATCCTTCCGAAGATTTATAGTCATGAAAGGATTAAAAATCTACTATTTTTTTCCGCGAAGAACTGGGTTAAGTTCATCATCGTTGTACATCTTCATCTGCTTGTAAACCTTCATATATTTTCGGCCTTGGGCAATATCTTCCAACAGTTGATCTATTGCAGTACTCAAGTCTACTCGTTGTTCCAAAAGAATGTCCAGTTTAGCTTGGCAAGCTATTCTATGTTCTGGCGAGGCATCTTCTCGGGTCGCCTCTTCATTCATATGATAAACTTTTAGGGCCAAAATTGATAGTCTGTCAATCCCCCAAGCTGGACTTTCGGTATTGATAGTAGCACCTTCCTGTACTTTTACATCTGCAAATTTTTCTAGAAAATAGCTGTCCACATATTCAACCATGTCTGTACGGTCTTGATTGGAAGCATCTATTTGGCGCTTTAACTTAAGCGCGGCAATAGGATCTATATTTGGATCGCGGATAATATCTTCATAATGCCATTGTACAGTGTCAATCCAACATTTTCTATATAAAAGATGCTCGATGAGTTCATTGTCAGGATTGTATGGATTGCTAAAAGGTTGATCAACCGTGTTTATCTCGTGATATTTTTCGATAACCTCTTGAAAGATTTTATTGGCTTTTTCTGAAAACATATTAATTCTTTTATTTTGAAAATGATAAGCAGGTTTTGAATATCTCAAACTACATTCTGGTAATAGTCATTGACTGTTTTAGCCTAAAAGTAACAAAGGTATTATTTTTTGCATTAGTATATTACAAATGGTCGTGCACTTCATGGGAACTTTATAGGTGAAGTGGATTATAAGATGGATTTAAAAAGATCTGAGACTATAAAATTTCAATAAATAAAAAAACAAAAGCCAATACTACAATCAACCATAATAACATTTCCTTAAACCAAAACTCCAAGGCATCCTTTTGATAAAATCTTTCATTTTGAGCCCCTTCAATATAGTTGGTTGTAATGATTGAAAGCGGTGCCAGAACAAAAAGAAATTCCGCGCCAGATTTTTCCGGTGAAGCCAATCCGATGAGGAATGCGATTGCACTTATATATATCAGTAATAAATGATTGGGTCGATCTTTAAAGGAAAGGGACGGCAACCTTAAAATTTGAAATACGCCAGCCCAAATATAAAATCCGAGAATAACTGTAGCCGGGATAAGGATTTTAGCATTATTATAGAGTGAGAAATCTAATGAAATGGAATCTTTCCACTCAAAAAACCAAATTAATGAATCGTCAAGAATAAGTCTGTAAGCTGAGTTTATAATTATCACTGCGAAAAAGCCCGTCAAGGGGGTCAACATTTGCTTGTAATCGGTATTTGGCTTTTGAACAATTGCTATCCAAAGGGGAATGAAAAGAAGCAAACTCCAGAAATAGAATAAAGATGCAATTGTTATCCATACGCTCGCATCCAGAATTTTTTTGCTAGAATTGGTGTCTTTCCGCAAACTTATTATTCGACGAATAGCGAGCAATAAGAATAGATTGGCCAAAATAATATTGTCATGGAGGAAAATAACCGGAAGCATGATCAAAAAACAACTGTAAAACAATACGGTAAAAGTGTTGGGTTTGGTCAGCTTATTTTTGGTGACAATAAAATCCAAAAGCAACATGGAAATCACGCTTACAGCTATCAGTAGAAGGTGAAGGAGAATATTATGAAGGTCTAAATGAAGTTCCGTACCAAAAATTGCAGTGAATAAATAAGCTATAAAAATTAAGACGCCTAATATCAAAAAGTTCACTGGGCGAGAATTTCCGAAAAAGCTTGTTAGCATAGGGGTATTTTTATATTTTTGCTTACTAAAGTTTAAAGATATGACTTGGAGAAGTGTTTGGGAAGGAATTGCTTCCTTTTTTGAAAACGTGCTTTTTGTACCCTATGATGCAATTCGAGAATTAGAATTGGATAGTTGGTGGTTAGCAAACATATTTTCTTGGATTTTTATGATTATAGCGGCTGCAGCCTTTGTATATTGGTTAATTCAGTTGAAACACTATAACGAGCCCACGGAAGATACTTATACATACAACGAAAATCCTTGATTGAAAGCACCTAATCCTTTCGGGCTGCTATAGAGCCATCCCATAAGGATTTTTTTATAGGTCAAATCCAATATCGGAACGATATGTCATCCTATCAAAATTTAGTTTATCTATATTTTGATAGGATTTTTTTAGTGCCTCTCTAAAATCAAGATCCAAGGAAGTCACAGCCAATACTCGTCCTCCATTGGTAAGGATTTTATCATCTTCAGACTTTGTTCCAGCATGGAAAATAATGGAATCCTCCACGTTTTCAATACCGGAAATCATTTTCCCTTTTTCGTAGGCTTCAGGATATCCACCCGAAACAAGCATCACGGTTACTGCAGATCTTTTATCTATTTCAAGATCCATAGAGTTTAAGTTTTGATTATATGTTGCCTCGAAAAGATCCACCAAATCTGTTTTAATTCTTGGTAGAACAGCTTCTGTTTCTGGATCACCCATTCGAACATTATACTCTATTACATAAGGCTCGTTACCTACTTTTATTAGCCCAATGAACACAAAGCCCTTATAATCAATATTCTCTTCAGAAAGTCCATTAACAGTTGGCTTGACGATTCTTTCCTCAATCTTTTTCATCAAAACCTCATCAGCAAAAGGTACTGGAGAAATTGCGCCCATTCCACCGGTATTTAATCCGGTATCTCCTTCACCAATTCTTTTATAATCCTTCGCCGTTGGAAGAATTTTATAGTTTACGCCATCCGTCAATACGAATACACTAAGTTCTATTCCATCCAAAAACTCCTCAATAACAACTTTTGCACTAGCTTTTCCAAATTTACTGTGTGCAAGCATGTTTTCGAGTTCATGTTTTGCCTCTTCCAAATCATCAATTATCAAAACTCCTTTTCCTGCTGCAAGACCATCTGCCTTTAAAACATAAGGTGGATTCAAAGTTTCCAAAAACTGTTTTCCTGCATCCAAGGATTTCGCCGTGAAACTTTCGTATGCCGCAGTAGGAATTTTATGCTGAAACATAAACTCCTTCGCGCGTTGTTTACTTCCTTCTAGAAGGGCACCTCGTTTTGATGGGCCTATCAGCATTACGTTCTTTAAAGCTTTGGTTTCAGTGAAGTAATCGGCAATTCCATGGACCAAAGGATCTTCTGGCCCTACAACAACCATCTCAATTCCGTTTTCTACAACAAAGTTTTCTATGGCTTTAAAATCATTGAGATCCATTGCAACATTAGATGCAATTGCCGCCGTACCAGCATTACCTGGAGCAACAAATAGATTTTTACAACGACTGCTTTTTGAAAGACTATGGGCGAAGGCATGTTCACGTCCACCGGAACCGAGGATAAGAATGTTCATAGAAATTTATAATTACCAACAAGCGCTTAAAATCTTGAAGGAGGTTTGAAATCTTTTGTTTGGGAGTCAAAAATAATTGTTTGTAAATTGACACCCTAACTTTTGGTCAATAAACCACTAAAAAGCATTCTATATGTATGCAATCTTCCTTAACAAAATTCTCCTTCCTATAGGATCGATACTTTTTAGTGGAAATTATTCAAGCTACTTAAGAAAATGGGAGAGATATGACGGAATGGATGCAAGCAGCCTTGACAAAATTCAAAAATCAAAACTGACTGAAATACTAGCATATTCACGGGAAAATGTACCTTATTTTAGAAATCTGAACCTTCCTCATAATGCCCCACTTGAGGATTTCCCCGTTTTGACCAAATCAATTTTACGCACTGAAACGGATGCACTTATTTCAGATAAATATAAGAAAGAGAAACTAGATAAAAATTATAGTAGCGGGAGCAGTGGAGAGCAGTCATTTACTTATATGACTCACGAACATAAATTCTTTCTTCGCGCACTCCAGACCCATTGGTGGAAGTGGGGAGGATATAATCCAGGAGATTTTTTAATACAAACTGGAATTTCGCCAAAGAGGACCCTGCCAAAAAAATTAAAAGATTTCTTCTTTAGGACTCTTTATTTGGAGGCATTTACATTAAGGACAAATTCAATCAAAAAGGCATTACATCGATCCGAGAATAAAACACCCAAGCACCTAGCAGGGTATCCCTCGGCACTAAATGAAATTGCGCTCATAGCTATTGAGGAGAATAAATCTTACGAGTTTAAAAGCCTTATATCATACGGCGATAAATTATTCCAACATTTTGAAAAGAACTATAAACTGGCTTTTCAGAATCCCACAATCGTTAACACTTATGGATGCGCCGAAGGTCTACATATGGCATGTAAAATAGATCTTCCTTATTACTACATCATGTCCCCTCATGTGTATTTGGAAATTGTTGACGATAATAATAATCCACTGAAAGATGGTGAAAGAGGACATATTTTGGTGACTTGTCTGACAAATAAGGCAATGCCTATAATACGTTATAAATTGGGAGATCTCGGCATCTTATTGCCCAGGAGCAAATACCCTAAAAATATGCGTTTTAACTATCCAATTTTAAAAGAAATAACTGGACGTGAAACAGATGTAATTAGAGCTCCAAATGGAGATACATTACTACTCCACTCCTTTACGGGAATTATGGAATATTTTATCGAAATTAAACAATTCAAGGTGATTCAAACTTCAAAAGATACCTTGTTGATTGAATATATTACAGATACAAACAAGAAGATTCCTAAATCTACCGAACTTTTAATTCTAAGGAAATTTGGAGAGTTATTATCTAATTCAATGGAAGTATCCTTTCAACTCGTTAAAGAAATTGTAGCAAGCCCTTCAGGAAAACCCCAGATTATTGAAATAAGGAAAACAGATTGATTACAGATTCCTTTCTAAGGATTCAGATTATCCAGATGGTCTAAAAGAGATAACTAATTATATTCAATTCGTTTTTTCAATAAACTTAGATCTGACAAAAAAATATTCTATAAAAAATCTGAACAAAGACAATAGTGATTTTGGAGCGGAATGACCTAAATAATCTCTATAGAACAGATAGTTATGTTGTACAAGCGGGAATTTATTGATGCTCATGGAATTTTTTCGAATTCTATAAAAAGCCAAATCTCTATTGATTCCTTTAGCTGGACTTCCACTTTTTTTTATTGCTTCCAACCATAAGGCCCAATCTTGTCTTTTCCTAAGATTTGCAGATTTTACCTTTCCGATTTTCTCGGCATGGTACATCCCGGTTAAATTTCCTATATAATTGTTTCTGTACTGTTTTTTGTAGGAAAGAGAAGGAATTGCTATAACTCTTTTGTGGAGGGAATTTCCCTTTTCATCTATATGAAGATAACTTGTAAAGGAAACATCACACTCATTTTCCTGCATAAAACGCAGTTGAAATTCAAGCTTTTCTGGGGCCCAAAGATCGTCAGCATCTAAAAACGCAATATACTTTCCAGAAGCCAGTTCAGTTGCTCTATTTCGGCAGAATGCAGCACCTTTATTCACGGGTTGAATTTCGAAATGAATTCTGGAGTCTTTTGAAGACATTTCGGAACAAATCTTTCCTGATCCGTCCGTGGAGGCGTCGTCTATTAGGATAAGTTCCCAATTAGAATATGTTTGATTAAGAACACTATTAATGGTTTCCCTGATAAATTCGGAAGCGTTAAAGACTGGTGTAACAACCGATATCAGAGGATTTGCGTTCATATCAATAGGCTTTATCCTCTCCCCTTAAAGCATTATAAACGGTTTGGAAAACAATCTTTATATCTAGGAAGATACTCCAGTTTTCCAAATAAAAGATATCATATTTAACTCGATTGATGATATCACTCTCGCTTTCAACTTCTCCACGGAAACCGCTAACCTGAGCAAGACCTGTAATGCCAGGTTTTATAAAGTGCCTAACCATAAATTTATCGATCCGTTCAGCATACATATGAGTATGGCTCACCATGTGAGGACGTGGTCCTACCACGCTCATATCTCCTTTTAAAACGTTTATGAACTGTGGAAGTTCGTCCATACTGGTTTTACGAATAATTCTTCCTACACGGGTTACGCGTTCATCCCCTTTGGATATTTGATGAAGATCTGCCATTGGGTTAGGTTTCATGGATCGGAATTTATAGCAATAGAATTCCTTATAATCCAGGCCGTTTCGTTTTTGCTTAAAAAAGACCGGTCCTTTGGTTTCAAGCTTTATGAATAGACCCAAAAGTGGAGTAAGCCACGATAAAACACCAACAATTACTAAAAGAGACATAACAATGTCAAAACTTCGCTTTATAAATTTATTAAAGGGTTCATCCATCGGGATCTTTCTCAACGATAAAATAGGAAGAACTCCGTAATATGTGAAATCCAACTTTTTACTAAAAATCTCTTTATTGTCTGGTAGAAATTTTAGGATTTTCAAATTATTATCCACAAATTCAATCAGTTTGGCCATCTCCTGATTGCTCAATTCGGCCACAGAAGCGTAGATCTCTTCAATCCCTTCCTCCAAAATATAATCCATGGCATCCTCAATGGTTGTTTTATCGGAGGATCTTATATCGAAGGTTTTATAAAGCTTATAACCATATACTGGATTATAGGTGAAAAACTTCCGGAGCTGATCCGTCTTCTGGTTCAATCCAATAATGACCACTTTCCGAATATTTCCATCTAGGTGAAGTCTATATTTCTTTAAAATGAAATAGATACCAAATTTTATAATCGAGACGAAAAGCATCACCCAGAAAATGTATTTGATAATGGTGGATGAAGAAATATCCAATTGGTTATAAAACCCGAAGAAGGCAAAGACTATGAGTACAAAAATCACTCCCTGTTTTACCAAAAGGGACATTATGTTGGCAACATGGGTAAACCGGTAGATCTCATAGAATCCTGAACGAATGGACAGTAGAATCCATGCAATGCTTCCGAAGACTATATAATTGAAAAACGGAAAGGTAAATCCAAAGAATTTGAAGGCCAGAAAGTGTATTAAAAAAAGGTCTATCCCATATGAAATGGGGCGCAACAAACCAGAATATCTACCGCTCTTAAACATTTATCTCTTTATTCTATCGGTTGTGTTTTGAAAAATCTTTGTGTGCACTCTTAAAAAGTTCCTCTTTGGATAGGCTTTTAAAATACTCGAAAGTTTTTCTCATTCCTTCCTCTCTAGAAACAGTAGGTTCCCAGCCCAGAATTTGTTTTGCCTTGGAAATGTCCGGCTCCCTTTGGAGTGGGTCATCTTGAGGTAAGGGTTTAAATACTATTTTTTGATCGGTACCCGTAAGTTTTATAATTTCACGGGCAAAGTCCAAAATGGTTATTTCCCCTGGATTACCGATGTTCACTGGGAGCGGATAATCACTAAGTAAAAGTCTATATAATCCTTCAACTTGGTCATCTACATAGCAAAAAGACCGTGTTTGCAATCCATCGCCAAAAACAGTTAGATCTTCTCCGCGAAGGGACTGACCTATAAACGCAGGGATTACTCTTCCGTCATTTAATCTCATTCTAGGACCATAGGTGTTAAAGATTCTGGCAATCCTGGTTTCCATACCGTGAAATCTGTGATATGCCATCGTAATGGATTCCTGAAATCTTTTAGCTTCATCATACACGCCACGTGGCCCTATGGTATTTACGTTTCCATAATATTCTTCCGTCTGCGGGTGGACCAATGGATCGCCATATACTTCCGATGTGGAAGCGATCAAGATACGTGCGTTCTTCACCCTGGCCAATCCTAAGAGGTTGTGAGTACCCAGAGATCCTACTTTTAAGGTTTGGATGGGAATCTTCAGATAGTCTATAGGGCTCGCTGGAGAGGCGAAATGAAGGATGTAATCAATTTTTCCTGGAACATGTACAAACGTGGTTATATCGTGATGGTAGAATTCAAATCGTTCCAGTTTGAAAAGATGTTCGATATTCTGAAGATCACCCGTAATCAGGTTGTCCATGCCGATAACATGATATCCTTCCTCAATAAATTTATCACATAAATGTGAACCTAGGAAACCCGCAGCTCCCGTTATCAATACTCTTTTCAAAATTTTCAATTTAATTCTGCAATGATTTTCTGTTTTTAAACCTGTCTTGCATTTTCCTTTTCCTTCATTATCGATTGCTCAAAAAAATTGTTTTGGCTCACCTTTGTGGAAATATTATGATTTCAGTCGGCAAAAATACAACTTGGAAATCTTTTACATCTCATTTATTCTATTGTTTTGATTGCTTTTAGCGCTAGTCATTAATACAATCAATATAAATCCGATATAATACGCTCCTATCTGCCTGTGAAACACATTCTCAACTGCGCAATACAGAATTAAAAGCGACAGCAAAGCGGTGGGAAGAAATTGTTTTCTGACGGAAATAAAACTTACAAGAATAAAAACCAGAAATAGAATGAGAGCTATAAACCCTGCACTTAGATAGAAATCCAGAAACTGACTATGGGTATTAAATTTTTCTTCTATAAAGCTATTTCTTTTTTTGGCATTGGTAATTGTTTCGGAATAACAGTCCAACAACTTATCTTCGGTTGCCAGAAACCCGCTTCCCGTCCATGAAAAACCTTCTTTCTCTATAATATTGGTTGCACATTGCCAAACAACAGACCTAAGTTCATAGGTCATTGAACTTTCCAAAAATCCAGTGGTGATCTGTGGCAAATTCTCTGTTTCCAATTGCCTATTATTATAACTTCTTATCAGAAAAAATAAACCCACAATGGCCACGACGGAAAGAGTTGCAATTCCAAATTTCCAAATCTTTCGTTTTCCATAGAATTGCCTAATTAAAATAAGAACTAGGAGTGCAACCATCGCAATTTTGGAAGCCATTAAAATTATAAAGAGCGCATTGATGAATATATTGGCCAGATAATAGGTGTTATTGGGATGGTACGTTCTTTTTATGGATCTAAGAGAAATCAAAATACTAAATGTACTCAAAAGTCCTAGATACAATCGATCTATAAGAAGTGCCTCTATTACTTGTGGCGACTCGCCCAAGGCGAAATTGCCATCTACATGGGTAATAAGGACAAAATTATAAACAGAATATATAATTGCAGCCAACGAAGAAAAGATAATGGCACTATTGATTTTTTCTGTCCTTCCTCCCGCAGAACTATCTTCTATTACGGGAATATAAAGTACCACTAACCCAATTGCAATAAGTATTTTCTTAATGACATTGAAATCTTCTTCGAATCTTCCGGAAATCAATGAATTTAATAAGAGAAATACTATAAGCGACAAGAAAATAGCAAAAGGCAAACTCTTCAGTTTTCTGAAATCTCTTTTCTTAACGATAAAAGGAAAGGTGATTACTAAAATCGCCAATAGGATATTTGGAAGAGCTCTAATATAATTATCGAAAGGAATAATGAGGTAGAGCAACAGAAATACGTATGGATAGATGGCGGCCAGCAGTATCCTCATAATTTGATTTTGGTAAAATTTAGGGAAAGATAGAAAACTCTTGGGAAACTCTTTGGACTATGTATCGTTATTCTTTGAAGATCCTTTAAGATTGATGTTTTTATGATTCATTGATGTAATAGGTGAAGAAGTCATAAGGGTTTCCCGCAGGATAATAATATAAATAACAACTGAGGTATTATAAAAAAAATTGCCTGCAGGGAAGATTATAATAAGTATTAGAATTATGATAAACAGAGATATTATATCCCGCATTTTATATTGAAAGAAGCTTTTGGAGTAAAAATAGAGATAGGTCACACTTCCCAAAATTCCCCAAAAAAAGAAAGCATCCACTATTTCCAATTGGGGCCTTAACTCAAAATTTGAAACTCCTCCAAATAAATAATTCCAAATATTCCAGTTTTCCTGAATGTATGGAAGTGTAAAATCCATAAATAGCTGGTCTCTTAAGGATAAAAAAGATGTTAACAATCCTTTGGTCTGCGTTAAAGATTGAAATAGGGGATTTATAAAAAAGAGATAATATCCAAAACCCAGAGCAATGGAAATAACAATTGCTAGCAATCCCCATTTAAATTTTCGGGAGGGAACATATTTAATAATATAAAAAATGCCCAGCGCTGCCAAAACCAGCATTAAAGATTTGGTTCCTACTACAATTGCCGCACCTGCAATAAACCAGAATTTCCAGTTTTTAATTACGTTTTTACGATATCTTGCCAGGAAATAACATAGACCGACTAAGTAAAAATATGTACTGGCCGCAGAGGTTACAAGGACCCCATTATATCCAAAGCGTTCTCCTTCATAGGTTTTGAATTGATGTATTTCAAAGATTAATCCAAATAATATCAGAACACTATTGAACAGCAAAACATATTCAAAAATATTCAAAAGATTGATCTTAGGCTTTTGAGGTTGAACCGTAAAAAATCCCAACAGCGCTATTGGGAAAATATATTTTATGAAATACACTACTACTGAAGGATCAAAACTGCTAGGGAGATTTAATTGACCTATTATAAATATACCCGATAGAATAGCAATAAAGAATAGTTCTCGCTTTTTAAAGATTACTAAACCAATGAGGACCATTCCTAATACTAGAACTTTTACGCCTGCCTGAATTTCAATTTTTTTAAGATTGGAAAAAACAGTGACTTTGGTAATAGCTTCGGTAAGAAAAAAAAGAATTAATAAAAGAATCAGTATTGATTCTGAATTTCGGTTTAGTTTCTCTTTTAAAGACCTGATCGTGACCTGCATGCTACCCTAATTTTGTTTGAATTGCCATGTTGATGGTTTCAGGTTGAGGCTTATAAAACATTAGCCCAAGACAGGCGCCGATATAAATGCCCGCAATACCAGAATTGAATACATGTCCAGCTATAGAGGATTCTAGTACCAGCACAAATAGCATCAACAAAGCCAGGCGGCCGTAAGGATATCCATTTCTATATTGGATATAGGCTTTTAAAAATAAAAGTATTATAACCACAATAAAGATAAAAGCTCCTAAAATTCCATAAGCAAAAAAGATATCTAGGATATCTATCTCTATCACGTTCTTCAATTGATTTTCATAAAAGTATTGGCCTCCTCCTATAATCTGCTCTAGAAAAGTCCATTGTTCCCGATAGATAGGCATCATTTTTTCAACGCGTAGATTTCTCTGGGAAAAAATAAAAGTTACAATATCCCATTTAAGATAGAAATAGTAAAACCTTTCCCAAATTAGTGAGCCCTTCAATAATTTAAAAACAAAGTAAGCTGTTAGTGGAATCAATACAAGAATAGACGTAATCCATATAATAATTTTCCGGACGCTTATCTTATTCATGTTTTCTGGACTTGCCATAATCAAGATTGTCACCAACACCGTACCGAGCATCGCAGTTTTGGAGGTAATAGTGATTCCCAGAAATAAATTAAACAGGAAAAAGATAAAAAATGAAATTTTGGCCTTTTTGATCTCAAAAATGTGATAGGCTATCATAGCGTACAGTACCAAATGCAATGCGGAAATTTCATTACCCGCATAGAAAAATCCGGTGGTACCTGTATTGTTGTAATCATAAAAAGGAAATCCTAAGCCTACATATTTCAAAAGGATATTGACCGCAAAAACGACGTATGAAAATAGTATCCAATTCTTCAAAAGTTTTCTAGTGAAGCTTTTAGGAAACGTATAAACCCTACTGAAATAGATAAGTGCCAGAAAAACACTAATGTATTTTGAGGTTTTAATTACGTCCTCAAAAACAATTCTCGGGGTATAGGATTTATCTGTAGAAAACTGAATGATGGATGGAATGGTAAACAAAATAAATACGCCCACTAATACTACAAGGTCCAACTTCGGCCGTACCATCAACCGAATAAATATCAATAATAGAACAAATAGTTTGTAGATCTGTCCTATAGAAATAGGAAAAGATACGCCACCCTTCAACAGAATGCCATTGACCATATCTACGGGCAAGAGCAGGAACATTGCCAGAATGATGAACCAATCGAAATTCAAGAAAGATGTATTTTTCTCTATTGTCGCCATTCTATATATTCTTGATCAAAATGGTCAAATTTGAATTGAATTCTTTCGAATTTGAAACAAATGTTTTAAGGTCATAATTTTGAAGATTAATAATTTTATCCTCTAAATCATCCAAATTTCTATTCAGCGGAATAATTAAATCCATTTTGGCGAAGGTATCCAGAATTTCCAATTGGTGATCATCTATATGTTCGTCAAATTCTGACAGTCTCGCTCCTACTATAATTTTCTTTTTCTTTTTTAAAGCTGAAATGATAGATCCTGTTCCCGCATGACTGATAACAAAATGAGCCTCATCCATATAAGTGTTGAACGTTTCTTTATCTAAAAATGGGATACATTCTATAGTATCAGATTGGAACTTATTGTTTCCTATTTGAGCGACTACCTTTTCTTGGATAACACCTTTTTCAATAGCATTCTCCACAGCTTTCAGGAGCCTAATAAAATTAAAATTTTGAGTGCCTAAGGTTACAAAAATCATCTTTAATATATTGATCCAAAAAACGTAGCTTTCGGATATAGGTTTAGCAATTCCTCCCATTGTACTATAAAAATATCTGCTAAAGGATAGCAAATCTTTCCGGTGATGGTTTTTGAATCTGTTCTGGAAAACGTTTCAATAAATATCAGTTTTTTCCCAAAGAGCTTTCCTAAAAAAAACATGGGAATAACACATCCCGCACCCGTACTAACAATAACATGGGGACGTACTTTAAAAAAGATATAGAGCGATTGAAAAAACACACCTATAAACACAAATGGAAAAGTCCATTTATTCTGTCTGGAGAAAAAAGGAAGGTAGTCTACATTTTTATATTTCGATCTTAAATCTAAAGTTGTTCGATTTTTTTCTGTGACAATATGAGAATCAAAGGATTCCATTGTTTTTTCCAAACCCAATAATTGCTCTAAGTGGCCGCCTGTACTGGATATAAACATAACCTTTTTCATCTAGTAGGTTTTCTCATAAAGGTTAAAAACAGAGCGATGGTAAGATATCCCATAGATCGGTACATATAATTTTCGAAAATAAATACCATCATAATTCCTAGAATAAAGGAGATTATAAAGAAATCCATTCGTTTAAAAGCCGTGACAATATTGGTTCCAAAGAAAAATAACAATAAAACCAAGCCCACAAAACCTTGCTCTACCAGATAGAATAAATATTGATTGTGGGTATTATACTTTCTTTCCAAAGATATTTCTAAACCATGCTCTTTATATGCTTGGTCCAAAACAACCCGCTCACTCCCCACTCCATAGCCAAATACAGGTTTTTCCTTTATGGATTCCCAAATGGCGGACCAGCGTGCTATACGGGAGTCGTCTGCAACGCGATTATTAATTTCACTCTGGGTATTTTCTGCATTGGTGTCCCAAGCCAATTCAATGGATAATCTTTGTAAAACATAGAAATTTCGGAGTTGATAGTTATACAGATAAATTCCTATTAATAAAAATACCATTACCCCTAAACCATACATAATTTTCCCTCTTTTTGAAAGGTAGAAAAAGATGGCAATTATCTGAAGTCCATATAAAAATAACCCAACCCTACTCATTGTAAAGAATAGACCAATAAAAAATAATGCAAGCAGTGTTACTTTAATCGGAGTTTTTAGGACTTTGGATGTAAAGACAAAATAATTTGCAACAAGAATCCATACCGCATAATATGTGGGATGGGTACTTATAGGTTCAATAAACTTATAGTAGGTAAATTCATGTGAAAATATCGTTAGAAATGACTCATCTCCAACTTTATAAAATCGTACTAATGTCACAATGAATAGATACAGAAGCGATCCCACCACCCCAGAGATTAGGCCTGAAGAAATCACCTTTAATGCTTTTTCCTTTAGTGAATTGGTCGCAGAAATGTAAGCCACAGACAACAACATATATGGAATGGCGATTTCAACTAAATTGAGGGCTTCTTTTTTATAAGATGAAAATACCGTCCCAATCAGCATCCACAGAAAGAAAAAAGAGGGTAAAGCAAGAAGCTTTAGCCAATCTTTTTTAGGAGGAAAACTTTTACGAATACCCGCCTCGATTATAATTCCTCCCCCGAAAATTATAAAAAGTATGTTTGCTCCTGCTGGAGAAGCCGGCAAAATCAAACACCCAAGAAACAGTATAATAAGAAATCCTTTTTCCATTGTATAAAATCTAGGGGAGCAACTGTTGAAATTTTCGATATAAATCGGCTGCTACTTTTTTCCTGTCGTATTTTTTTGCAGTTTGAATTGCAGCTTCACTTATAAGATTTTGTTCTTGTGCTGATAGACCATTAAATTTTTTGATCTTTTCAACAAGTTCAGTTTCATTGCCGGGAGAAATAAAATATCCGTTCTTCCCATCCTCAATAAAAGTTTTAAGACCTGCAATTTCACTTCCTATCACTGGCACTCCGCAGGCCATAGCTTCCAATCCAACCAGGCCAAGACTTTCGCTGGATTTTGTCGGAAAGATAAATAGATCTAAATCATTATAAAGGACATTTAATTCTTGATGGGAAAGGATGTCTAAATAGCGCACATGCTCTTTGAGATTGTTTTCCTCTATAAAAACCTTCATCTCCGCCACCTTACTTCCTCTGCCGGCTATGGACGCCTTAAAGGGCATTCCAATCTCTTTGAGCTGTAAAAGCGCATCCAAAAATGTTTTCCAGCCTTTATCATCTTCAATACGCGAAACAAAGCCCAAATGAAGCACCTCAGCCTTATTATAATTTTCGCGTTTAAAAATCGAAAAATCTATTCCTCCAGAAGGAGACACAAAAATTTTTTGCGGTGAAAATTGAGGAAAAGCATCAATTATAATCTGTTTGAAATAATGGGAAGGAACTACCAATAAGTCTGTTTCCCTTAAAAGTTTATGGTTGCACCATTTTAAAATTCCCTTGTTAAATTTAAGCACGTCCGATCCGTGAACATTTATAACAAATTTCCTTTTCTTGCCAAACAATGCTCTAGCCATCAACAAACCAGGGGAAGAATGGGATAGAAAATGTAGATATATTAGATCAAAATCATCTTTTCGGTATGCTGCAATGATTTGGGAATAGAAAGTCTTGTACTTTTTAACTTTGTCTTCCTTAGATTTGGATCTGCCAGATATAACTGCTTTGTGTACTATTTTTGCTCCTAATTTCTCCAGCTCATATTCAATATTTCTCACAAATATTCCATAATCTCGATCGCTTTCGGAAGGATATAAATTAGAAATTAGAAATATTTTCATTGTGTTATTTGAAATTGGAGGTGAGCTTACTTTTTTAGGAATGTTCGGTAAAAATCAATTTTTTAAAATTTCAAACCTCATAAAAATGCATTTTAATACCTAAAAGCACAGTTAGTACAGAGAATCTATTCCTAAATTCAAAAGTATCATCTCCATAGATTTGTGTTAAGTCCGTTCTAAGCTCGGCATCTTTAATGAGCTCTATATTCTCATTGAACAAACGGTCAAAATGGTCTAAGATTGTTGGATCAGTCTTTAGCCAAGTATTCACTGGACTCATGCTGTCATAAGGCAAACCCATATATTTTTTACCTCCATTGATATACCGTTTTGCCAACCGACCATATTTAATATTAAAAGCGGAGTTAGGCTTAAGTCCAATTTTATCCCATTTATAATTGGTTATTTCTGGATGTTTAACTTTTAACCATTCAAAATAAATCTGTTGGTTTATCTTGAAGTTTGTTGGTGTTTTGAGCATTAACTCTAAGAAAGCTCTATCGTAGAAAGGGGAAGCAATATCAATAAAGTTATTGAAAAGCTTATCGCCCATTAACGTACCGTTTACCTGACGTTGTTCATAGGTAAACTCATCGTTATCACTATGGTTATATTGTTGAACAATATTTTTTAAAAATGGAATTTTAGGAAGTAATTCCTTCTGTTTTACAAATCCTGTAACACCAATTTTATCAAGGTTTGCTTCAAAATCGAAATTAGGTTTTATGAACGAACCAGTGGCCGTATCACCTAATTGACCTGAATGAACCAAACCATATTGTTGAAAATTCACTGGTTTGAAAGCATTATAGATTACAGCGTTTGCGGTAAAATATGTAAGTCCATCGGTTCCTCTTACATACCGGTCTAGGGTATTTTCAATAAAAATTTTCCCGTTAAAAAGATTGAATTGGCCATGTGAATAGAAATGTTCTTTTGCAATTTGCTGGGCAATCTTAATGTCACTTGACTCGGGATCTCCATAGGTGTATGTATTTATCCTTTCAAACCCTAAACTCTTGGCAAGCATAAGATTTACCCGCGAATCCATTCCTCCACTAATCAATCCAAAATGCTCATAGTTATTAGTCGTGTCCTTCTCCCATTCTTCCTTAACTGCATCCACTAATAAGCGATCCATTTCCTCGATTACTTCTGGAAGAGTTAGTTTCCCTTCCTCCCTCTTAAATTTGAAATAAGAACTTTCTTTACACTTTCCTCGAACAGGGTCATATATCAAAGTTGAACCATAGTTCAATCTTTTAATTTCCTTGACAGTAGTGAAATTGTAAAAGCTTTGTCCATATAAAGCCACAGCATAAATTCCGTCATAATCATAGTTTAACGAAATCCCAGAGGCTCTTAATATTTTAGAAAGAACATGCATTTCCGAAGAAAATGCAAAGCCTTGTTCCGGATCGAAATAATAATATAGAACGCGAGTAGATAAAATATCGTTGAAAATTAATATTTCTTCAGACTTCTTTGAAAAAATAAAACCACTGAATGAACCCTTCAAATCTGCTACAAAATCCTTTCCTCTTATCTTATATTCTTCTATTAAAGATTCGGGACTTCGAATTTCAGAATAATTAATGCCTTCAAAACAAAGGATGAATTCCTCATTTTCAAATAAAAATCTATCCTTCTGAAATTTATTCAGAACCGAACGACCAAAACGAAATTTATTATATACGATCTCCTCCCTGATAACATCAGAAAAATCAGCATTATAGAAACTTTTGAAAATTTCCTTTTGGTTTGAGTTTTTTAGAAGAACTCCATAAATACCCGCCATTATTTTTATTTAATTTTGATGAAAGGATTAAAATAGGTTATAATATTTTCCTTTCTTTTCAGAAAAATCGCATTACAAATATACCAAACCGTTAGACTAAAAGCTGTTGCAACCGCTGCTCCTATATTTCCATATTTCGGAACTAATATAAAATTTAATCCCAAGTTGATAACCAAAGCCAATATGGCTATATTTTGATATTGCTTTTGATACCCTATCATTTGCATTATAACCGCCCCAGATCCCATAAAACTATTCAACAGGTGTACAAGACTAAGAATCAATAGAACGTGATATCCAATTTTAAATTCTTCACCAAATAGCCCTAGTAAAAATTGATTAAAAATAATCAGAACTAATACTATTCCCATTGTTATCGCAAAATTGAGATGCGTACTAAATTGGATTAGTTTTCGAAATTCCACACCCTTTTTTTCAGTATAAAGTCTTGCGACTTTTGGTGCCAGACCAGAATTAATGGCTTCCATCGCAAAGCTGGCTCCTAGTGCAATTTTTATGGCCACATTATAAACTCCGATTTCTTGATCGCTCACATAAATCCCCAACACAAAACTGTCAATCCATCCAAGAAAAACTATGATTGTAGTAGAAATAAACATCGGAAAAGATTCACGCATAAACTTCCAAGAGTTGGATGGCGTGTTTATGGTTATATGTTGAAAATTGCGATGAGTTATAATAAAAGCTAAAATAGAAAGACCAGTAATCGCATAAAAATGAGCCTTTATGGCATTAAGCGGATCTATTCTTATAAAATCAAAAGCTATTAAAATTAGGGCTGCCAAGGAGAATTTGCCAGCATTACTAAAAAATGCATACCAATTATTAAGCCCTTTTGCTCTTAAAACACCAGCTAATGCCTTGATCATTGTCCAGCCAGGGATTGCTAATATGGCCCAGGTATATACAGGAATGAAATGGGGTTTATTAAAGAGTTTGATTGCTATAAAATTTCGAAAAACATACAAAAAGAAAGTGAGTACTACCGAAAACAAAAAAGTCTTAAGCAAGACTTTATAAAACAATCCGGGATCATTTTTCCAACATTCTGGATTGGAGTAATATTTCACCAGATTCACATCAATTCCAAAGGTGGAGACTGCACTGGCAAACATAAAAATTGCAAATCCTAATGTCACTAAACCATTCATAGCGGCACCATACTGACTTGCAATCAAATAAGTAAAAACGTATCCCCCAATAATACCAAGTCCCCTAAAAACAAGAAACCCAAAGCTTTTGCTAAGGATGTCCTTATTGTTAGGGTTCCGTATTGTTTCTTTTATTTGATGCTGAAGTTTTTTCACTTTCTGCTGTAATAGATATCACTTCTTCATTCGTCAGTAAAAACAAGGTCTGCAATTAAAATGCCTCTAGAGGAATTGTAATTAAAGGGAATAATTTAGTGGCTTTCTGCGATGCGTTTCATTCTAAGGAAAAGGAATTTCAGAAAGAATATAAATGCAAAGAGACCCACAAGAATAATAGGATATTTAATAACACGAGAAATACCCTTGTGTTCGATATCATAGTTCATAAATACCAATTTAACCGGTTCGGTAAAATCAGTTACTTGTACGTGGGCGTCCAATAGATCTGTCAACATCTCTTTCTTCATTTCAAATAATGCACTCAGATTATTGTTATCTGAAATGATTACACCTGGGTTTTGATTTTTTGTATATCCTTTGGAAATAGACGCCAAAACAGAATCTATTTGCGAAAACATATTTTGATATTCTCTCACCTGAAAATTGGCATTATCCTTATAAATAGACTGATAGGCAAGGAAATGTTTATTTTGGTTCCAATGCGCAAGAATTTGAGGAATTACCTTCTCTGATTTACCTTTCCCCTGCACCACAAATTCTATAGTGTGATATTTGAAATATTTACTGGTGGCTAAGTTTTCAATAAATTTATCAAAATCCTGGTTTTGATATATGATTCGGAAGACATCAATCTGCTCTCGAGATTTGCTCATAGTATTGTAGATATCTGCAATGGGCTCAATTTTCACCTCAAGTACAGAACGGTAGTTTTCTCCTAAAATGGATTTTAAATAAACCGTATCTCCAGCATTGATTCGGCTGTTAAATTCCTTTATGGTGCTATATAAATAATCTACACTACCATAATTTGGAATTACTATACCTTCACTTACAAATGTTCTATCGGCAACGCTTTCTTTGTAGTATCCCCATCCAACGCCTATCAAGATGAGCAATACGGTTATTATCCAATACTTTATAAAAAAAGAAATAATGGAATAAAGTGTCTTTATGATTTTTTTTAAAAAGTCTTTAAACTTTCTAAACAAATAATTCATATCAATCTCTTCCGAAGAATTTTGCTGTGTCATAACCAAAAAATATTATGAATTTATGATTGTTTTTCTATAAGTGAATTCAAACTTCTCTGCCAATCCAAAGGTTTAATTCCCAAAATTTTATTGGCCTTAGTGTTGTCCATAACGCTATATTTAGGCCTCGCGGCAAAAGTAGCGTAATGGTTTGTTTTTGCAAGTTTTGCATCTTTTAATTTTCCTGCCTGCAATATTATCTCTTTGGCGAATCCATACCACGTGGTCTCCCCACTATTGCTATAATGATAAACGCCATAATCGTCTTTATCCTGAGCAATAACACTCAGCAATGCCTTTGCCAAATCGTTGGCATTCGTTGGCGTGCCAGTTTGTTCTGTAGTAATTGTAAGTGGCTTTCCTTCCGAAGAATATTTCAATATGGTTTTTAGAAAATTATGACCGTATTGCGAATACAACCAAGATGTTCGGAAAATGAAATACTTTTCGCAGATTTGTTGAATATATTCTTCGCCCTTTAGCTTTGAAGCACCGTAAACATTAAGAGGATTGGTTGAATCTGTCTCAAGATAAGGGGAACCCTTTTTTCCGTCGAAAACATAATCTGTGGAAATGTGAAGCAGCGTAACATTATGTTCTTTGGAAACCTTCGCTAAATTTCTCACACCTTCGGCATTGATTGCAAAGGCTCTTTCCTTTTCACTTTCTGCTTTTTCAACATTGGTGTAGGCGGCAGTATTTATACAATGAGAAAAGTTGTGTTTGCTGAAGAAATCATTGAGTAAGCCTTCATCTTCAATATTCAATTCTTCTTTTGAAACAAATACAAATTTGAGATTAGAAAACTCGGAAGCAGCATCTTTTATGCATCTTCCCAATTGTCCGTTTGCGCCTGTAACCAGTATTTTTCTCATCTAATGGCCTCTTCAAAGCTGGGAAGTTCCAAGTCTTTTTCTGAAATAATAAATTCTTCCTTTGGAAGATGCCAGTCCAAGGCTAAGGTTGCGTCGTTATAGATAATTCCAGCTTCCGAAGCTTGGTTGTAATAATTATCACACTTATATGCGAAAATAGATTGATCTTCAAGAGTTATAAACCCATGTGCAAATCCACGTGGAACAAATAATTGCAAATTATCTTTATCATCCAAAATGATAGAAAAAGATTTTCCAAAAGTTTCTGAGTCATTTCGAATATCTACTACAATGTCCAAAACTTTTCCTTTTACAACTCTCACTAGTTTGGCCTGTGCCATTTCTCCTTTTTGAAAATGAAGTCCGCGAAGAACTCCCTTGGAAGAAATTGATTGATTGTCCTGTACAAAATTGGTTTTTAAGCCCGTTACAGCCTCAAAGCCTTTATGATTATAGGTTTCGTAGAATAATCCGCGTTCGTCTTTAAAAACACGTGGTTTAAGGATAAAACAGTCTTTTAGTGAGGTGTGTTTGATTTCCAAAGTTTAATCGAGTTGAATTAAGTGTTTCCCATAACCGCTTTTCAGTAAGGGTTGGGCCAAAGCTATTAATTCTTCCTTAGAAATATATCCCATTTCATAAGCGGCTTCTTCAATAGCGCCAATCTTTAAGCCCTGTCTTTCTTCTATAACTTGAACAAACTGCGCGGCTTGCATCAATGAGGAAAAAGTGCCGGTATCCAACCAAGCTGTTCCTTTATCTAGGATGCCTACACTGAGTTTTCCTTGTTTTAAATAAACATTGTTGATATCGGTAATTTCGAGTTCACCTCGGGCACTGGGTTTTATATTGGAGGCTATTTCCACTACACTATTGTCATAGAAATATATTCCCGGAACGGCATAATTGGATTTTGGATTTTCAGGCTTTTCTTCAATAGAAAGTGCTTTCCCATTTTTGTCAAACTCTACCACTCCATATCGTTCAGGATCTAGTACATGATATGCATAGATAACTCCGCCATCAGGATTGCTGTTGGCTTGCAACAGTTCTTTGAGACCAGAACCATAAAAAATATTATCTCCCAGGATTAAGGCTACTTTGTCATCGCCAATAAATTTCTTTCCAATAATAAAGGCTTCGGCCAAACCATTTGGATTTGCTTGTTCAGCATATTGGAAATCGCAACCCAGTTTATTCCCATCTCCCAAAAGTTGTTTGAAGAGTGGAAGATCTTGTGGTGTTGAGATAATCAGAATTTCACGAATTCCGGCAAGCATTAATGTGGAAAGTGGATAATAGATCATCGGTTTGTCATAGATTGGCATCAATTGTTTGCTCACCGCCAATGTAAGCGGATGCAAACGTGTGCCTGATCCTCCAGCTAAAATTATTCCTTTCATTTGATGATCTTTGAACTAATTATTTGTGAAAATTATATTGGTCTAACCTAAGTTATTCGGTTTCTTGCCAGCGAAATGACATTACATTTATAACCTGTTTCTGTTTTCCAGATACCAAGCTATGGTCTTCCGAATTCCGCTTTCAAAATCTTCATCTGCTTTCCATCCTAATTCAGTTTCAATTTTTGAAGCATCAATAGCATACCTAAAATCGTGGCCAGGTCTGTCTTTTACAAAACTAATCTGTTCTTTATAAGACTGCTCTTGTGACAACATTTCATCCAATAATTCGCAAATGACATTTGCGATATAAAGATTTTCACGTTCGTTACGACCTCCGATATTATAGGTTTCTCCAAGTCTTCCCTTTTCTAAGGCTAAAAATATTCCGCTACAATGATCTGTTACATAAAGCCAATCGCGAACATTTTTGCCATCACCATAAATAGGAATCGCTTCTCCAGAAATAGCTTTTCTAATAATGGTAGGAATCAATTTTTCCTTATGTTGAAAAGGACCGTAATTGTTGGAACAATTGGTGGTAACAACGGGCAATCCATAGGTGTGAAAATAGCTGCGCACTATGAAATCTGAAGACGCTTTTGACGCACTATATGGACTGTTGGGAGCATAAGGAGTTGTTTCCAAAAACAATCCAGTTTCTCCCAAAGTTCCATAAACTTCATCTGTGGAAATGTGAAGAAAACGAGCCTTCTCAAATTCTTGTTTTAGATCATTGGGTCCCTTCATCCAGGTTTTATATGCGCTCTGCAGTAAATTGAAGGTTCCAACAATATTGGTTTGAATAAATTCTGAAGGTCCAGAAATTGAATTGTCCACATGACTCTCGGCGGCAAAATGGACTACCTTCTGAAATTGATGTTTGTCGAATAATTTTTGCACCAATTCAGCATTACAAATATCTCCTTGAATAAAGGTAATTTTATCCTTAACGGTGGACAAATTTTCTAGATTTCCGGCATAAGTAAGTTTATCCAGTACAAATATTTCATCTTCTGAATTGTTAAGTACAAATTCAACATAGTTGGCGCCAATAAATCCTGCCCCACCGGTAATCAAGGTTTTAATTCTAGTCAAAATTATTTTTTAGGTACATCTAATATTTGTTTTAACATCTTTTCGGTGATTAAATAGGTCGGTTTTACACCTGTCGTTCCTAAACCGCCTGAAGCCAAAGTACTTCCTGTTTCCAGAGGATTATCCGAGGCATAATATGCATATCTCACCTTCACATTAGACTTAATACTACGCCTAATTTTTGCTGCTGCTTGTATGGCTTTTTGATAATGGGCACCTTCCATTTCTAGACCAATAACATTCCAAGTGGAATTGTGGAAAAATTTCAAAACATCTCTATTTTGAAGCGAAGTACCCAAGACCGAAATCATTGTTCCTTCAAATACTTCCACATCATCATCATTGAACATCTCCTTTTTAATTTGATTTTTAAAAGGATAATTATCTGCCGTTCCTTCAAAAACATGCGCAGATGGAATCATTATATCACCTTTTTTGCCTTCTAAGATTCCAGCTTTTCCCATAATTGAAACAGAAGCTACATTCAATAAATGTCTTTTCTTCTTTGAATCTACGTAAGGCTTTAAAAGCTCGTCCATCGTTTCGTAAGCCTGCTCTCCGAAGGCATAATCCATTACAACAATCACGGGTTTTTTTGAATCGTCCAAATCCTTTATTCCTTCAATGTATTCCGCATTTGTTATTTTGGAAGTGTCTATAATCTGTATGTCTATGTTGGTACCACTAATATCTTCTAGAAATTCCATTCCTTCTTCCATCGCTGTCTTCATAACCTTTTCACGAAGAGATAGACTTGTAGGGCTACTCAAAGTTTCATATACCTGCATTTTAGGCTTTTTCTTGAATTCCAAAGACAATGCTTTGGAAGCAAAAAGCGTATTCATAACACTGTGCATGTTCGCGCTGATAATATGAATGGGGCGCTCTAACAGGTTCTTTTCCTGCAAAGACTGCTTGATGCGGTATGCCCATGATTCGCCGTGAATATGATGCCCAAGACGCTCTCTAAGGACAGGGCTAAACGTAATGATCCGTCTTTTGGTATCTATGACTTCATCCATGGCCAATTTACCAAGGAAGTAAATTATATTAAAAAACCGATTTTCATTTTGTTCTATAGCGAAATAGGGATACACATTTTTGACTTCTTCAAACGTGCGGCCCAGAAAATTTGCAGTATGGGTAAGGGTAACTTCTTTTTCCTCTTGGGTCAATTCCCCCTTTTTAAAAACGGTTTGTTCAAGTTTTTGCCAATCCCGAATAACTTCTCCGTTTTCGTTGATCAGCACTTGCTTCATTATCTTGTGCGATTCAATAAATAGAAACGTGAGATGGGTAAGGATATCGTAAATCTCAGAACGTCCTCTGGTGATTTCAATATTCATTTGTTCAGAATCGATCCTATAGCAATTTCTTCTACGTTTTAGAGGTATGATTGGCTCGAAATGAGAATCCTTATACCCCTCATCACTTGTAAGATTTATATATCTACACTCTTCAATACCATGAGGCAAACGGTCCATTACATATAAAAGACCTTGAAGCTCAATTTTCTCATCCGTAATTGACCCATAAATTTCGGGACGTAAGGTTAAAAGCGCCTCTCTTAGAGATTCGCCAGATACTCCCATAGGTTTGTAAAACCCACGGTTAAAAAGATGGCGCATAGTAATGTACAATCGCTCTATTGCTTGTGTACTTTCCTGTGCGCGGGTTCGGGTGTGTGATTTAAGTATATTCATTAGAGACAAATATACTATTATTTTTAAGGCTGAAGTTTATGGAGTGCATCTGCAATTTTCCGATCGTTGGAAAGACGTGGTACTTTATTTTGCCCTCCCAATTTTCCTTCAGATTTCATATAGGTATGAAAACTATTAGTTTTTAAGGGGGTTATTTTTAATGGTTGAAGAACTTTTCCAACAATTAAATCATAGTAATAGGAATTCTGTTGTTGCATTTCTTTATCCAAATAATCGGCAACCTGTTGTAGGTCTGAAGGTTCACGATCAAAATCAATGAGCCATTCATGATAAGGAAGACCATGCGAAGGCGTTATTTGTGGGGCCACAGTAAATTCTGAAATAGAAAATCCGAATTTTGCCATTGCACTGTTCATCGCTTCCTCCACTTCCTTACCAATAACATGTTCGCCAAATGCTGAAATAAAATGCTTAATACGACCGGAAACCACTACGCGATATGGTTTTTTCGAAGTAAATTGAACAGTATCCCCCAAATTATAGGCCCAGAGACCGGCATTTGTTGAAATTATCATAACATAGTTTACGCCCAGCTCAACATCTCCAATAGTCAATCGTTTCGGATTGTCGTTAAAAAAAGTACTGGCTTCCACAAATTCGTAAAAGATCCCTGAATTCAACAAAAGCAACATCCCCTTTTCATTCTGGCTATCTTGATACGCGAAAAATCCTTCGCTCGCAGGAAATAGTTCTATACTATCAACTTTTCTGCCAATTAGACTTTCAAATTTTGCTCGATATGGTTCAAAATTGACTCCACCGTAGATAAAGAGATTGAAATTCTTGAAAAGATCTCCTACTTTTTTCCCAGTTTGCTCTTGCAGTTTTTCAAAATACATTTGAACCCAAGAAGGAATGCCACTAATAACGGTCATATTTTCATTCTTGGTTTCTTCAACCACGGCATCAACTTTAGCTTCCCAATCATCAATGCAATTGGTTTCCCAACTTGGTAAACGGTTTCTTTGCAGATAAGCAGGAACATAATGGGCGGCTATCCCAGATAACCTTCCAATTTTTATCCCATTTTTTTCTTCCATTTCAGGACTTCCCTGAAGAAAGATCATTTTTCCATTAACAAAATCGGCTTTTCCTGTTACGTTAATGTAGCATAAAATCGCGTTGCGTGCGGCACTGATATGATAGGGCATTGATTCCTTGGTAAGAGGAATATATTTAGCGCCAGACGTAGTACCAGAGGTCTTCGCAAAATAAAGAGGCTTCCCAGGCCATAGAATATCTTCATCTCCTTTGATAACTCTTTCCACATATGGTTTAAGTTCCTCATAATCTCTAATGGGCACTTGCTTGGCAAAATCTTGAAAAGTTTTAATATTATGAAAGTTGTGGTCTTTACCAAAAGCAGTATTTTGAGCTTGGGATATTAATTTTTTAAACACCTTGTCTTGGGTCAGTAATGGTTTACCGGCCCATTTTCCAATATTGAAAACAACTGCTTTGGCGAAAATTTTGGCGGCTAAAGGTTTTAAAAACATAAGGTATCAATCAAAATCAATGAAACTAGTAGGGTTAACTGGAAAACCATCTCTCCAAAGTTCGAAATGGAGGTGTGGACCTGTAGTGAGTTCACCCGTGCTGCCCACGGTGGCAATAACTTCACCCGCCTTTACCAATTGTCCTTGTCCTTTTGTAAGCATGGCGTTATGTTTATAAACAGAGATGAGATTATTGTTATGCTTTAAAATTATCACATTTCCTGTTTGGGCGGTCCATTCTGCAAAAATTACGGTTCCATCTGCTATCGCTTTTACCGGTGCATCCTTAACCGTCACAATATCCACTGCATAATGTTTGGATCTACTGTCATAAGGTTCAGAAATTGTTCCCTTTACCGGAGAAAAAAGAGCGTATTGTGGAGTCGTATTTCCTATTAATGGATTGTACTTATCTTCTTGGCTCACTGTTTCCCTCAACAAGGAATCTCTTCTGGATGTGCGTACTAATACCGATGGGTCCGTCTTTGCCACTTCAATAATGGAATCTTTGTTGAATTTGACGGTCTTTACATCTCCCGTAAGTACTTTTTTGATGGATGCAAGATACTGTTCATTCACCGCAATAATCCTCCTGAGGGAATCGGTTTGATAAGCCAATTCTGTAGCATTTCTTTTTAATTTGGTAGAAGAATAACCTGGAATGTATTCTCGTAGCGGGGTAAATGCAATAATCAACGTTGTGGTAGAAATTAGAAATAAAGCCAAGAGCGTAGTAAAAACAAATACATTGAGCCTGTTGAGCTTGAAGGAAAAGCGTTCTTCAAAGGTCTCTTCATTAAGAATGACCAGCCGATATTTGTGAAGTAATTTTTTACGGATTCTTTTTGCCCGTTTTTCTTTTTTTTCCATACCTAACGGTAGTTTGTTTACAAATATAAAATAAACTCTAGGGCCACAGGCTAAAGTTATAGCTAAAACGTTCTATCTAAACATTTCTTGCTACCTTTGTCGAATCAAATAACAACATCATGAATACATTATTTATTCCTTTAGGGATTATTGGTCCTTGGCAGATTATTCTGATAGTAGTAATTGTATTGCTGCTTTTTGGAGGAAAAAAGATACCGGAACTTATGCGTGGTCTTGGGAGTGGGCTTAAAGAATTTAAAGATGCTTCCAAAGAAGATACTCCTGAAGAAAAGCTGGACGAAAAAAAATAGATTTATTCTTAAAATATTAAATCCTCACCAATTCCTTTTCGCGTGAGGATTTTTTTATTTTAATAAGTCAATAGCTATTCAAACTTGGCAGATACCAATATTGATTCCAATTCGAACTGTAGATCCCGTTTTCTAGCTGCAGGCGCATATGTAAATCCTTCCAAAATCAAATAACGATTATTCTTTTCGTCCCTTATTGCATAGTTTAAAAAAGGCCCTCCCATCCATGCATCCTTCACTTCCCAAGTTCCCTTTGTTTCATAGGCAAACTTGCCATCAATGGTAGTTATAAATAAATATGGCGCGTAGGCATCTTCTGTTATAAAAAGAGCATCATCTTCCACTTCCATTAAACTGCTTCCAATGGAATCGCGAATCTTAATAATATCTGCTACTGCCGTACTATCGCTTTTTATTGAATTAAGTGGAGCTTCATAAACCAAAATGTTTGTTTCCCCATCCTTTAGATTCTTTCTATACCAATAAAAATTTTTACTCGCCTTGGCAAGCCTATATGCTGTAGGTATTCTTAGGGTAATACCCATGTCTTTCTTTAACGAATCCGTTTTCCGCATGGAAATAGAAGTTCTTCGCTGCCGTTCGGAAATTTCACTCTTGTGGAAAGCTTCAATAAGTTTTAATGCATTTTGATTGATCAGATCAACCAATTTCTTTTCTGAAGTACCTTTAATTATAGCTCCTGTCTGCGGTTTTGCATATTCGTTTGTAGTTATGGAGATTTTATCTTCGTCACTGATAACCACATAGATAAAAATACGGTTGGTCCTTGCGAAGCCAGTAAATGCATCAGGTGCCATTTGATTAATGGAAAATAACGGCTCTTCTTGCGGCAATCCATCGGTAGGAGCAGCAAAATTTTCACGAATTGCTTCTCCTACAATTCCATTCCATAAATCATTGGAGGTAATAATTTGTAAGGAATTAATATTCCCAACAGATCCGGGAACTAACGATTTGTCTCTCTTACTATTATCGTTGCATGATGTAAATGCAAATAGAAGAGAGAACAAAACAAGATAAAATGGTTTCATTCAAAGGATGTTTAGTTGGAACTATCCTTTATAAATTTTTAGTCTAGTTCCAGGTTTGAGGTTATTACCACTAATATCGTTCCAATTTTTGATATTTTGGACCGATACTCCCGGAAACTTTTTCGAAATACTCCACAATGAATCGCCAGACCTTACTGTGTATGTCTTTTCGGAAGAGTTTGATTGGTTTGAAGAATTGATAGCAATATTTTCAGTATTCTTTCTTGGATAGATGGTTAAGTTCTGTCCAGCTCTAAGATTGGAGCTTCTTAAGCCGTTCCAACTTTTTATTTGATTGACTCCTACCCCATATCTTTCAGCAATTTTGCCCAGAAAATCTCCGTGTTTCACTTTATATCGAATCTTAGAAGGTTGTTCATAAAGCTCAGGCAACGCTTCTGTTGACTCTTCCTGTTCTTCCTGTACAAAACTATAAATAGCTTCTTCGTTGTTTACGAAAGGCCCTATAGCAGTTATAGGCAGTCTGAGAACATAGTTTTCACCGCTTACCACCGGGATTATTCCCAACTTATAAGCAGGATTCAAAAATTCAAGTTCTGATTTGTCCAGATTCGTGATTTTGGCAACTTGATCTAAAGTAATCTGTTGTTTAACCTTAAGAGTATCTGTTGCCACATAAGGAATACGAGTGGACTGTTTGTTAAATCCATGTTCAGAAGCATATTCAAAAATATACATGGTTGCAAGGAATGCAGGAACATAACCCGCTGTTTCACGTGGAAGATAGCTTCGTAATTTCCAATAATCCGTTTGACCTCCCGAACGTCTGATAGCTTTGGAAACATTTCCAGGGCCGGAATTATAAGCAGCTAGCGCAAGATCCCAATCATCAAAGCTGTTGTTTAAACTCTTAAGATATTTGCACGCCGCTTCCGTAGATAACAACGGATCGGAACGTTGATCAACGTATGAACTGACATCCAAGCCGAACATTTTCCCGGTGGCATACATAAATTGCCAAAGTCCTGTAGCGCCCACCCTAGATTTCGCAAGAGGATTTAAAGCAGATTCAACGATTGCCAAATATTTTAGTTCCAAGGGAAGATTATGACGATCTAGTTCCTCTTCAAACATGGGGAAATAGTAATCACTAAGGCTCATTAAACGCTCTAAGGAACCCCTTCGATTTTTAAGGTAATGTTTAATTACGCTTTCCAAAGATTCATTGTATTCCACATTAAAAGGGGTACGTGCATCCAATTCTTTGAGACGTTGCTTCAATACTGCGGTAGGCAACTCCTTATATTCTACTTTAGAAAAATCTTGATTTACTATGTTATCATAAACATCATCAAATAAATCTGACTTATATATTTCACTTAACCAAAGACTATCCTTCTCTCTTGCAATTTCAATATCCTTTAAATTGTAAACAATGCTGTCTTTTATTGTAGTTGCCACGGTTGTGGAAGGCAATTCATCCGAAATACTAGTGATTTTTATCGAATCAACTATTTTCACTTTTTTAGTAGGAAGCTTCTCTTGCTTTTTCTTACCGTCCTGCGCGAAACTGATACTACATGATAGAAGTAGTAATAGGGAAAGGGCTTTTGTTATTCTCATCAGTTTATAGGTATTAAGGAAATTATATTCAAGATATAGTCTTGTCGTACTCAATGAATTAGACATATCAAATTACAAACGAAATTTTTATGAAATTGTTATCTCAACAGTAATAATTCTGCAAAATTAATTAAATTATACTCCGGAAAAGTTAATAGGCTGGTTTTTAACATCTTTACGATAATGCTTGAATGCCTGGCAGTGTTTTCCCTTCGAGCATTTCTAACATTGCACCACCCCCTGTAGAGACATAACTTACTTTATCGGTAAGCTTAAATTTCTTAACTGCCGCAACCGAATCTCCTCCTCCAACTAACGAGAAAGATCCATTTTTTGTTGCTTTGGCTATATGCTGGCCCAACTCCTTTGTTCCCGATGAAAATTTATCCATTTCAAAGACCCCAACAGGACCGTTCCATAATATTGTTTTGGACTTAGCAATCACTTCCCCAAAAAGCTTATTGGTTTCTGGACCTGCATCCAAACCCATCCATCCGTCAGATATATTTTCTATTGGTTCTATTTTTGTATTAGCAGTTTCTGAAAAGGCATCGGCCACTATCGCGTCTACTGGTAAGTGAACTTCCACTCCTTTTTTTGCGGCAATTTCCAATATCTCAAGTGCTAGGTCTTGTTTATCCTCTTCAACCAGCGAATTCCCCACATTTCCACCTTTTGCTTTTATAAATGTAAACGACATTCCGCCGCCAACGATGAGATGGTCAATTTTATCAAGAATGCTCTCAATTACTGTAATCTTCGACGAAACTTTTGCTCCTCCAATAATAGCAGTAACTGGTTTTTCGCTATTTTCCAATACCTTTTTTACACTCTCAATTTCTGAAGCCAACAACAAACCAGAACATTTATTTTCGGGAAAAAATTCTGCAATTATAGCCGTTGAAGCATGTGCGCGGTGTGCCGTGCCAAAAGCGTCATTGACAAATACATCACCAAACTTGGAAAGTTTTTCGGCAAAATCTCGATCCCCACTTGTTTCTTCTTTATGATATCTAAGATTCTCCAAAAGAAGAATTTCTCCCGATTTTAATTTAGTGACAGCGTCTTCTACTTTTTCGCCAACACTATCATCCACAAATTTCACTTGCACCCCCAGAATCTCAGACAAAGGTGTTAAAAGATGTTCCAATGAAAATTCTGACTCCCTGTTTTTTGGCCTTCCCAAATGCGACATTAAAATACAACTTCCGCCATCCTCAAGGATTTTCATGATGGTAGGTTTTGCTGCTCGAATTCGCGTATCGTCTGTAACGTTATTTGAATCATCCATTGGCACATTAAAATCTACTCTAATTAGCGCTCTTTTTTTATTAAAATTAATGTCGTTGACAGTTTTCATGGTATAGTTTGATTTAAGAATGAATCTTCAAACTGTAAAAGTTTGGAGCCTTGCTCGCAAATATAGGTTTTTGTACAATATTGACTAAAAAAGATGTGAAACAGATGCCGAATTTTTTTCGACAATTGTACAGGTGACCCTTTAAATATGATTTTAGATCCCAAAAATTATAAGTTCAATTGAAATGATGAATAGATAAATGAGGGATACTATTTTACAAACAATAGCATGCCTGACAAATTTGAAATTTGATTAGATTTGCACATGGATTTTTCAGAAGTTATCGGCAATCAGCATATTAAAGCTCATCTTTTAAAAACATTGGAAAATGGCAGAATTCCCCATGCCCAATTGTTTACTGGCACCAATGGTAGCGGGCTCTTGCCAATGGCAATCGCATATGCTTCAGAATTGTTGTGTATGCAATATGAGAAAGGAAGTCAGCAATACAATCAGTGCAAAAATAAAGTAGGAAGAATGGAACACCCTGATCTTCATTTCGTATATCCGGTAAATACCAGTGTTGAAATCCTTAAGAATGCCATATCCGACGACTACGCTTCGGCTTGGAGAGATTTCGTTTTTACAAATCCGTACGGCTCCCTTTTCGAATGGTTACAAAGCCTAGGAATAGAGAAAAAACAAGGAAATATTAGCAAGAATGAAGCTGAGCAGATTTCAAAAAAGCTATCTCTAAAATCTTATGAGGGTGGGTATAAAGTTATGATTATTTGGATGGCCGAAAACATGAACATGGAATGCGGCAACAAGATCCTTAAATTAATAGAAGAACCTTCAGACAGAACCGTCCTAATACTATTGACAGAAAGGGAGGAACAGATTTTAACAACGATTCGTTCACGGTGCCAAAAGTTAAACTTCCCACTTCTTGCAGAGGCAGATATAGCGGAAAGTTTAATAAAGAATTTAGGTATTTCTGAGGCTACGGCAATAAAGACCGCACGAAGAGCTAGAGGAGATTATAACAGAGCTTTACAGTTGCTCGAGGAATCTGGTGAAGATGATGTATTCGAGAAATGGTTTATAACCTGGGTTCGCACCGCATTTAAGGCGAAGGGAAATAAAGGGGCGATCAATTCATTATTGGATTGGAGTGACGAATTGGCTGGCCAAGGGAGAGAAACTCAAAAGAAATTTCTTAATTATTGCATCGAACTTTTCAGGCAGGCATTATTACAAAATTATAAAACAGACTCCCTAATATTTTTTGAGGCAAGAGACAAATCTTTCTCTTTAGATAAGTTTGCGCCATTCGTTCATCAAAACAATATTTTTGAAATTACCTCAGTCCTAGAAGATGCAGTTTATCACATTGAAAGAAATGGAAATGGAAAAATTATCTTTACCGACCTTTCTATTAAACTAACTCGGTTTATTCATAAGAAAGAAGCAGCATAACACTTATTTATGCTATTAAGGGTCTTTATAAGCTAAATCAATAGAAAATGACTCTTTTAGACGTTTCAGAATACACTATTTCAATTAAGACGATAAACAACCCCATAAGCACGATAAAACTCCTAAAACACGCTTAATTTGAACCGTCTATCCTTTTAAAGCAATATATAAGTGAAGAGTATTCCTTATTCCTTAAAGCTGCCAAATTTGATCTGAATCCTATCCAGAATGCCTTAAGAGAAAATTTGTTTCCGGTTTTATATTTTTCCGACAAGAGACTAACATAAAAAGAATCGAAAATCATGGGATCCGTAGAAGTAAGGTTAAAATTTGTTCTAAAAAGTTTTTCCATACTCGCTTGGGAAAAATGCCATAGATGTCTGGGCACATCATAAGCCGCCCAAAACTTTCCATAATATTTTGCATCGTAACTTTTAAAATTCGGAACCGCTACAATTAATGTACCCCCAGGTTTTACAAGTTCCGATAATTGTGAGATTATTTCATCCAGATTCGGAATATGTTCAAGGACATGCCAAAGAGTGACTACATCAAATTTTTTGGAACCGAAAGCTGCTAAATTCAATTCTAACGTCAATCCCTTTTGGGCAGCCAATTTTAAGGCTGCGGAATTTGGTTCCATTCCATTAACATCCCAATTTTGCTTTTTCGCTTCAATTAGAAAATCTCCCGTTCCTGCGCCAATGTCCAATAAGGACCCCTCTCCTCCATTTTGTTTTGTTATGAGATTAACTTTACTGCGAAGAGACCAAGATTTCACCAATTGATAAAGAGTTTGAAGAAGTCCTTTGTTATCATCTGTATGGGAAATATAATCCTCGCTCTCGTAATATTTAGAAAGATCACTTAATGGAGGAACTGGCGATGTTCTTAATAGATGTAGATGATCATCATATATAAGATCAAAAGACTCCCCTGATACAAGGAAGTCTTTTGTAGAAAGATACTTATCTGAAAAATTCAAACTAGGGTAATTTATTAAATAAGAAGAAAAATTTCATTTGTTCCACGTGAAACATTATGATTAACGCCCCATATAAACCAATAAAACGGAAACATCATTCGGGGAAACCCCACTAATTCGAGAAGCCTGCGAAACAGTAGCCGGACGAATTTTGTTAAGTTTTTCCCTAGCTTCAAAGGAAAGGGATTTCAATTGAGAATAGTCAAAGGAACTTGGAATTTTCAAACCTTCCAATCTATTCAATTTATCAGCGTTGTTCTTTTCCTTTTGAATATATCCCGAATATTTCACTTGAATTTCCGCCTGTTGTATAACTTCATTATCCAGATCATTTTCCGCAATATATTCTTCTACAGATTTCAGGGTGCGCATGTCCTCCATAGTAACTTCTGGCCGAGAAAAGAATTTAAACATTTTATCACTTTGATGTACTAATGCCGAATCCTTCTTTTCAAAAATAGGGTTCATTTCTTCAGCCGAGGCACTTGTTTCCGTAAAGAATTTAACAAAAGCTTCAGATTGATCTCTTTTTTTCTCCATACGTTTCATCCTCTTTTGTGAAGCCAATCCTATTTCGAAAGATTTAGGGGTAAGTCGGAAATCGGCATTGTCCTGACGCAACAAAGTTCTATACTCGGCTCGAGATGTAAACATTCTATAGGGCTCTTCAGTTCCTTTGGTAATTAAGTCGTCAATAAGAACCCCTATATACGCTTCATTTCTTTGTAACATAAAAGGATCTTTTTCATTTACCTTTAAATGAGCATTAATCCCTGCCATCAAACCTTGGGACGCCGCCTCTTCATAACCGGTCGTGCCATTAATCTGGCCGGCAAAATAAAGGTCTGAAACCAATTTGGTCTCTAGCGTATGTTTAAGCTGAGTTGGCGGAAAATAATCATATTCGATAGCATATCCAGGTCTAAAAAACTTTACATTTTCAAAACCGACTACTCGTCTGAGCGCCTTAAATTGTATATCCTCTGGAAGAGATGTAGAAAAACCATTTACATAATATTCAACAGTATCCCATCCTTCAGGTTCCACAAAAATCTGATGTCTTTCTTTATCAGCAAATCTATTTATCTTGTCTTCTATGGAAGGACAATATCTAGGCCCAGTACTTTTTATAGAACCATTAAACATAGGTGACCTATCAAATCCTTCTCTTAAAACATCATGAACTTCTAAACTTGTATAGCTCATGTGGCAAGAACGCTGTTCGGTAAGAGGTTTTGTTTCGTCAGAATAAGAGAATTTTTCAGGTCGCTCATCCCCAGGTTGCTCAATCATTTTACTAAAATCCAAAGATCGACCATCTACCCTAGGTGGGGTTCCGGTTTTCATTCTTCCAGCTTCGAAACCTAATTCTACTAACTGCTGGGTTATTCCTGTGGATGCCTTTTCGCCGGCTCTTCCGCCTCCGAATTGTTTTTCTCCAATATGGATAAGACCATTCAGAAAAGTTCCATTCGTCAATATAACACTCTTCGCTCGTATCTCTAATCCAATTGATGTTCTAACTCCTTTTACAACATTGTTCTCCACGATGATACTGGATATCATCTCTTGGTAAAAGTCAAGATTGGGCGTTTGTTCAAGCATCAATCTCCAGGTTTCTGCAAATCTCATCCGGTCACTCTGAACTCTCGGACTCCACATTGCAGGACCTTTAGACATATTCAACATTTTAAATTGAATAGCAGTTTTATCTGAAATAATTCCACTATATCCTCCAAGCGCGTCTATCTCACGTACAATTTGACCTTTCGCTATTCCGCCCATTGCAGGGTTACAGCTCATTTGAGCTATGGTCTGCAGGTTCATAGTAACGAGCAAAGTTTTCGATCCCAAATTAGCAGCAGCGGCTGCTGCCTCAGATCCAGCATGTCCAGCTCCTACTACAATAACATCATACTCTGTTGAAAACATCGGTTTATTTTTAAAATTCATCGATTGTTCCACGTGGAACAATCATCTATTTCGCCCTAAAAAATGGGGTGCAAATCTACAATAAAAAAATTGTAAAGGCGTCACGTAGAATAAGTAAGTTAAGGACGAACTATTTAAAGGAAAGGTAAAACATTGTAAAGAAATCTAATCAAATTGCTTTTGAAGCTGTTGGAGCGCTTCATCCTCCTTCGCGCGAATAGTCTTTTCTTCTTGTGCAGATTCATCTTTATATCCGCAAAGATGAAGTATTCCATGGATCATGACACGGTGAAGTTCCTGCTCAAATGAGACTCTAAAATCTGAGGCATTTTCTTCAACTCTTTCTACGGAAATAAAAATTTCGCTATTGACCTGTTTCCCCATATTGTAATCAAACGTAATTACATCAGTTAGCGTGTCATGTTTAAGAAATTCAAGATTGATTTTATGAAGATAGGTGTCTTCACAAAAAACAAAAAGCAATTCTCCTAATTCATATCCTTCCCTTATGATAACATCCTTGATCCAGGCGCGAAGTCTTTCTTGTTCCTGAAGTTCAAAATCCGTTAAAGAATCAAACTCTATCATCCTCAATTTTTAAAATATTCCTGAACTTTTTCTTTATAATCATTACGTAAAGGTAAGGACTCACGATTTAAAATTTCTGTTGTATTAAAATAATTTTTGATATCCTCAGGACTTAATCTTAGATCGTTTTTGAAATCCTTGTAATTAGTATTGGCTTCTCTACGTTCTTCCTGACCTTGTTCGAAGGTTGCTTTATCCAATTTTAACAATTCGTAATTTAAATTAAGCATTTTTTGAAGCGTGCCTTGATTGAAACCTTTGTCCAACAATTGATTTTCTATGTCCTCCATTTTTTTGAGTAGGCTGCTCCCATTGCCCTTAATCTCACTTTTATTAAGTCTATCCTGAAGTTGCTGACGCAGCTGTTGCTGTTGTTTATAAATCTCGAAAATTTCACCGCTCATTCCTTCATTTCCTTGACCTCCCTCCTTCTGGCCCTGACCATCTTTTCCACTACTACCGTTTTGGTCTCCGCCTTCACCTTCACCTTCACCACTGCCTTCACCATCCTTTCCATCCTCACCTTTATTCCCTTTTTCTAAGCCATCCTTCATTTGCTCGGAGAGACTTTCCTGTTTTTCAATAATATCCGGTAGCTGGAATCCTTTACCTCCAGATCCGGACCCCGGACTTGGCATACCTTCACCAGAGCCTGAACCCATAGACATCATTTGCATCTGCATCTGCATATTGCTTAAAAGCTCGTCCAATAAGACCGCTAGATCATTAGCTCCTGTCATGACATATTGCTGGTTGCCTAAGCCTCGGGACATTTCATTCTGGGCTAATCGTTCTAGTGCTTTCTCCAAGTTATACTGAATTTCAGTCAATGTGGAATTGATTGTGTTGCCTATTAAGGGTTGACGGATAGAAAGGGCGAAAAGACTATCATCGATATGTTCAAAATTTAATTTTAGTTCATTTTGAATGTTTAATTTTTTACCGAAGAGAGGATTGCCATATTGCAGTTGCTTAAAGTCGTCCATTACATCTTCTTGCTGAAAGGAGAAGACAACTAGATTGGCAAGAATGCGTCTCAACATAGCCACATCTTCTTCAATAGTCTCCATCTGTCCAGCCTTCATTTGCATTTGCATTTTCTCCCCCATCTGCTTCATTTTCTTTCCCGCCTTTTTCTGGTTTTCACCAGCCTCTTGGAGTTTCTGTTCATCCAGCTTATCGGTTGCTTTTTGTTGCTCTTCGTCAACTTCTTTCTCTGCTTCCTTATCATCCGGAATATCGACAGGTTTCTTTAATTCCTCATTATCTTTTCGCAATTCATCCATTTGCTCTTTTAAGTCTTCAAATGCTTTATTGAGTTCTTCTTGTGCTTCCTTAGTATTTTCATCCTCATTTTTATCAGCTAACTTTTCTTGTTTCTCACCTAACTTGGTCAGATCTTCAGCCAATTTTTCTGCTTTTTTCTCAACGTAAAACCGCTTTGTCAATTCTAAAAGTTGTTCTAGATTTTTCTCCTGATTCTTATTTTGTTTTGAAAGTTTGTCAAGCTTATCAGTCAATTCTTCTTTTTGGATTTTATCTTGAAGTTTTTCCAATTCGTCAAGCAACTTCTCATTTTCCTTTAGTCTCTCTTCATTTTCCTCCAAGCGTTTTTCCAACTGTTCTTTGAACGGATCTTTCTCTTCATTATCCGGCTGGAAATTTTCAAGTTCTTCCTTAAGTTGTTCAGAGAAATTTTTCATCATCTCCTCTTGTTGCTTCTGACGTTTGATAAAATCCTCTAACTTCTTCTTATCATTATAATTCAATTCAGATTTTTCCTTTTGTGTACGGGACAATTCATCCAGCATTTCCTTGCGATCCCGCATCTCGTCCAGAGATTTATCCAAACCTCTAATTGCCTTTTGTTGATTTAGGAGCTGTTGGTCCTCTATCTCATCTTTAGTAAGTTTCCTATAAGAATATACCCCAGATTTAGACGATTTGAAATTATGCAAGGCATCATTATCGAATACTTCAAAATAATATTCATAAGAAACCCCCGCCTCTAAAATCAGATTACCTGGAAAAACATAAGTGAACTGCTCAAAATTTGTTCTTCCTAATGGCAAATTCTGAACTTTAGACTGAGTAATGTCGCCCTCTGGATAATAGACCATTTGTAATTTGGTCAATCCATAGTCGTCTGAAGCCTGTCCTAAAAAGAAAATTCGCTGCGCATCAGTGCTGTCAATTTTTGACTGAACATTAATTTCAGGGAATTGATCTTTTACTACGTTAAGAGAATAGGTAAGATTTTCATATTCCTTCAATCTATCATTTGAAGTGGTCACTGTATAATCAAATTTCGAAAAGATCCTCCTTTGAAAGTCAAATTTCTCTCCCTTAGAATTAAATGAAAATATGGTATCGGCCGTTTTTAATGAGATTGCAGTTGTGTTTTTAGCTGAAACATTCCATGTAACTATTGTTCCTTCCGGAACAGTTGCATTTCCAGTACTTTTAAGCGTTTGATTACTTTTTCCCGTGTGCGATGGATAATCAAGAATCATTTCAAAATTGGAAAGCGAAGGGGTCTTAACAACTTCCAAAGAGTAAGGCCGGGAAGTAACTTTGTTTCCCCTAAGGTTAAATGTGACCTTATCTATGGGCTGTTGGAAAGTATATTCAAAAAGACCGGGGGAAATGTGTTGCATAAAATAAGTTTCCCCATTATAAACAATAGAAGAGTTTTCTGGAATAGCAGAACCTTCAGTGCTCACCTTTAGCGTAAACGGTTTGTTTTCAATTGCACTGAGATCATCATTTAAAATAACAAAAGAAAAAGGAGCAGGAGGCTCATAGGCAACATCATAATTGACTACACGGGTATAACTACTTGAAAAAATATCCATTCCTCCCAAACTTCCGAAGAGAGCAAAAATCAGGATGGGGATTGCTACATACTTCAAATACTTAATATTCTTCCGGAAGTTAACGGCGCTTTGAAATTGAACAGGTTGAAGTTCAAGAGATTTTTGATCAATACTGGCCGCCCATAATTCACTTTCCTTATTATTCTGATTTAATTGGATTACGTTCAGAAGTTTATCACTAACCTCGGGGAAATGGTTCCCGATGATTTTGGATGCTTCCTCATACCCTATCCCCTTTCGAAATTTAAATAGTTTTGTTAGTGGAAAAATTATAAACCTGGCGAAAAGAACTAATTCAATAAATAAAAAACTCCAAAATAGAAATTTTCTCCATGTTGAGCTCAGCCAGAAAAAATATTCCACCAATAGAGTGAGCAGAAAATAGAACAACCCGATAGCCAAAAAGAGAAGGATGCCCCTAATTAGCTCATTGGTGTAATATTTAGTAATAAAAGTCTCCAGTTTTTCCTGGATAATTTTAAATGTGCTCATATTGTTTGTATTGGACCTCGCTTAAAGTAAGCATCTGCAAGAATATGATCCTATCTGATTAGACTATTCTTATTAATTAAATAGATTTAAATCCCAATCTACCAATCTAATATCGGATTCAAAAAAGATTTCTAAATTACAATATTATTCTATTCTTACCACATTGCAAATATTACTCCAAAATCAACAATAGACGTTATTCAAAACTTTAAAATGCAATTGTAGAATCGTACCTTTGTGGATTCATCAAAAAACACAGAAAATGACGAATAAAGTTCGGGTAAGATTTGCGCCCAGCCCAACAGGGCCGTTACATATTGGAGGTGTGCGCACCGCCTTGTTCAACTATTTATTTGCAAAAAAGCACAATGGAGATTTTCTGTTAAGAATAGAGGACACAGATCAAAACCGTTTTGTTGAAGGTGCAGAGGAATATATTATGGAATCTTTGGATTGGTTAAACATTCCTTTTGATGAAGGTCCAGGAAAAGAAGGAGCTTGTGGACCTTACAGACAAAGTGAACGAAAGGAAATCTATAAGCAATACGCAGATCAATTGATTGCTTCTGGAAACGCCTATTATGCCTTTGATACCGCAGAAGAATTAGACGGCCATCGAAAAGATCATGATGCCCAGGGAAAAACATTTATCTACAATTGGCACAACCGGTTGAAATTAAAAAATTCTTTAAGCCTATCTGCTGAAGAAACACAAAAAAGAATCGAAAACAATGAAGAATATGTAATTCGTTTCAAATCCCCCGAACAAGAATTTCTGAATCTGAAAGATATTATCCGCGGAAATATCCAAGTGGACAGCAGTATTCTTGACGATAAGGTTTTATTTAAAAGCGATGGTATGCCAACCTACCATTTGGCAAACATAGTGGATGACCATTTAATGGAAATTAGTCACGTAATCCGTGGTGAGGAATGGTTACCTTCCCTTCCTCTCCATATCTTGCTCTATCGCGCTTTTGGGTGGGAAGAACCTCAATTTGCCCATTTGCCTCTGATTTTAAAACCAACAGGAAATGGAAAATTAAGCAAAAGAGATGGTGATAAAATGGGCTTTCCAGTATTCCCTATTCAATGGAAAACTCCAGATGGCGAACTTTATTCAGGATATAGAGAAGACGGTTACCTTCCAGAAGCGGTTATAAATATGCTCGCTTTGTTAGGTTGGAATCCAGGAACCGAACAAGAAATCTTTAGTTTGAAAGAACTAATTGATGCTTTCGAGTTAGATAGAGTTCATAAAAGCGGTGCCAAATTTGATCCAGAAAAAACAAAATGGTTCCAGACTCAATATCTCCAAAAACTTGATGATTCGCGTGTCTCTATTGAATTTAAAAGTTTTCTTTCCACAAAAAACATCGCGACCTCTCTAGATGTTGATAGAATTGCCAGTCTTTTAAAAGAACGCGCCACCTTTATCAAGGATATTTGGGAAGAAGGAAGTTTCTTTTTTGAAACTCCCATTGGTTATGATGAGAAAGCTTCACAAAAAGCATTCAAACCCGAAACCTCTGCACTGCTGAAAGAGGTTGTTGCCATTCTGAAAAATGAAGATGACTTCTCTTCAGAAAACCTTTCAGATAAGGTTAAATCTTGGATTTCTTCTGAAAACATTGGTTTTGGAAAAATAATGATGCCCCTTAGGTTAGCCTTGGTTGGGGAAATGAAGGGACCCGAAGTATTTGATATCATTTCCATCCTAGGTAAAGAACAAAGTGTTTTGAGAATAGAAAAAGCTATCGATTACATAGGTTAAAATTAAATATTGCTGTGTTTTGAATGTTGAGAATACCCGAAATATCTAGGTGCATATCAAATTAGGAACACCATGATTGTTTTACATTCAGGAGATAGGCAACGAAATATTTTTAATTCGTATCTTCCTCAATTCTATTTTAAACTAAACTAACGATAAATATGCTTTTTTTTATACCCATTTTACTGATAGGAGTCTTTATTCTCCTATCCAGTTTCTTCACTGTAAAACAACAAACTGCCGCTATCATAGAACGGTTTGGAAAATTCCATAGTATCCGTCATTCAGGATTACAGTTAAAAATCCCGTTGATTGATAAAATTGCGGGAAGAATAAATCTTAAAATTCAACAATTGGATGTTCTTGTGGAAACCAAGACAAAGGACGATGTATTTGTTCGCTTAAAGATATCTGTACAATTCCAGGTATTGGAACAAAAGGTTTATGATGCCTTTTATAAGCTTGAAAATCCACACGATCAGATTACATCCTACGTTTTTGATGTTGTACGTGCAGAAGTGCCTAAAATGAAATTGGATGATGTTTTTGAACGTAAAGATGATATAGCAATTGCTGTGAAGGCAGAATTAAATGAAGCTATGAGCGATTATGGATATGACATCATTAAAACTTTAGTTACCGATATAGATCCAGATGTACAGGTTAAAGCAGCCATGAACCGAATTAACGCTGCAGAGCGTGAAAAGGTGGCCGCAGAGTATGAAGCGGAAGCAGAAAGGATTAAAATCGTAGCCAAGGCACGGGCTGAAGCTGAGAGTAAACGTTTGCAAGGCCAAGGAATTGCAGATCAGCGAAGAGAAATTGCACGTGGATTGGAAGAAAGTGTGGATGTTTTGAACAATGTTGGGATAAATTCTCAAGAAGCTTCGGCCTTGATTGTTGTAACTCAACATTACGATACTCTACAATCTATTGGAGAGGCAACTAACACCAACCTTATATTGTTGCCCAACTCTCCTCAAGCTGGTAGTGATATGCTGAACAATATGATAGCATCTTTTGTAGCCAGTAACCAAATTGGGGAAGAAATGAAAAAACGCAATGAGGCAAAAGGAATTTTCCCGAAAAATGATCCTAAACCACGCCCACCAAGACCATCTATTGATGAGGAATACGAACCGGAAGAAGATTAAAGATAACAATAAAAAACCCACCAATTGGTGGGTTTTTTACAATTAATAGAAGTTTAAAACATTTATTACAGATGTTTTCTATCTTCATAATTTGCCTTTTTCACGGGCTTAATGCCGATTAATTTATCAACAACCTTTAATACAAAGGTTTTCTTTATTATCGAACCCAAGGTATTTGCGATTAAATTAACAGGAGAAAGAGTCTCCATTATATTTCGTTTACCGTCATTAACTCCTAGTTTCACTTCTTCCAAATCGATCTTTGCTTTGAGACGAAGAAATTTCAGATCCCTATCAATTTCATCAAAATTTGTATATCGTTTCATAGCTTTATTTTGAAATATTTTCTTTTCTAAGTGCTTCCTTTTTGAGGTCCAACTCAAATTCTTCAATTTCCTTTTGAGCTAAAAAACTAGGTTCTGGATCGTCTTCATCATATAATAGTCCGGAAAAGCTAAAGAGCAATTTACTTTCTATAATTTTTCGACCGAATATGAACATGAAGATTAAAATCACACCATAAAAGCCGCCAATTAAAAAGAAACCAGCAAACGCATTTTCAAAAAAAGTGTTGAGCCAAAAAGCAGCGCCAATTGAGATAAAAAGCATAACAAATAAGGATAAACTACCGTAAACCAAAAGATTAACCAACGAAATAGCTCCTTTCATTGCAGACTTAAACAGACGGAGTTTAAAATACTCCGCTGTACTGAGTCCATAATCCTCAATTCTCTCTACTACTCTATGCAAACTATCTGTTAAGCCTTGAAACGCCATATTATATGGTTGATTTTTTCACCTGATTTGTTAAGTCATCTACAGATGGGTTTTTTTGTAATTTTGCATTTTGTTTTCTTAATGCTTCCAATTTATCTTCCATCGCCAATAAGATATCATCTGCCTTGTAACTCGCTGAAGAAAGAGTTTCGTTCAGTTTTTCTTCAAAATTAAGTCTTGCCAACTGAGCTTTTTCACTTAAAGTGTGAGAAGTTTCCTTAATTTGTTTGGACAAGCGTTTTTGAGCCTTCTTGGCTTCTTTGTTTAATTTGTCTCTTGTAGTAGAACCTTTATCAGGGGCATAAAGAATTCCAATTCCGGCACCAATTGCTGCTCCTGTTAATAATGCCAATAGTGTTTGTCCTGTATTTGATTGCATTTTTTTAGATTTAATGGTTAATAAATTCAAAGATAGGGAAGCCACCAATTCTATGTTGTTAATGAGCGGTTAATAGTTTGCATATTAGCTACAATATTATCTTAAAATTAGAGAATAAATTAAACCAACAACATAAGGCATGTAAATGTTGAATATTCCTAGAGATACTTAAAAAACCTATTAATTTTGAAATTTACTCATTTAACCAAAATATGTCAAATAAGAACTTCATCATTTTTAGAAATCTGATTGCCAATTTTCTATATCCGTTTCTAATAGTACTAATAGTTGGATGGTTCTTGATACCCTTTACCAAAGAATATCTTAAGGAGGTAATTGCATTTGGTTTTTTTACATCTATATGTTTCTGTTTAGCTATTCTCATTCGGAATAATACCTTGCGCAGATTTGCCGTGGTCCTCCTTACATTACTTCTCTCCATTTTAGCTTTTATTAAGCTAAGTTTCTATTATCAATACGGCGTAAAATTGAGTGCCTCTGCCCTATTTGTGATTTTTGAAACTAATACAACCGAAAGTGCCGAGTTTTTGAAATATTATATCAATCGTTTTTCAATAGTACTTGCCATCATCCTATTTGTGCCCTATGTACTTTTCAATTGGATTTTTCCGATGAAATTCGAACCTGACTTAAATAGAATCTTCAAATCGAAACTATTGGTAGTTGGAAGTTTAATATGGCTAGGTATTGCTGTTTTTATAATTCATAAGAAATTTACGGATCAAAATATTCTTTACACAGGAATTACATCCTATTCAGAATATCAGCAAACCAAAGCTATTTTGAAAAATACATTGGCCAAAAAATCAAGTGATTTTACAACAGTGGAACCCAGTATAAACGTAGCACAGACCTATATTGTAATTATTGGAGAATCTACTTCAAATTGGCATATGCAACTTTACGGCTATAATAGGGAAACCAATCCATTATTGACTGAAATAAAGGATGAACTTATAATTTTCGAGGACGTAATCACTCCCAATGTTCATACTATAGTAGCGCTGGATAAAATACTTACTCTTTCTAGTTACAAGGAACCGAACAAAAAAGATAATGCATCTATTGTTCAATTGGCAAATCAGGCCGGGTTTACTACGTATTGGCTTTCAAATCAACGTCCTGTGGGCTTTCACGAAAGTATGTCTACCATAATTGCTAATCCAGCGGATAAGAAATATTTTATGGCTACTGATAATTATACAAATACTATTTACGACGAAATCCTATTACCTCAATTGGATACCATCTTAAAGCAGCGTGATTTGAAAAAAATGATTTTTATTCACCTAATTGGAACACACTCGGATTATAAAAAGCGTTATCCCGAAAAATATCGACGTTTTACGGGCAAGAATCCACGCAGTAAAATTCAAACAACCGCGTCTGAGAAAATTGTAAATGAATATGATAATGCCGTTCTATACAATGATTTTATTGTTAGAAGTATAATAGAAGCCGCGCGAAAAGAACAAAAACTATCCTATGTTCTATATTTTTCAGATCATGGAGACGACGTTTACGACACCATGGACATCATGGGCCACAATGAATATCACGGAACAAAACCCATGTATGAAGTGCCGTTTTTAGTTTGGTTATCTAAGGAATATCAAGAAAATAGACCCCAATTTCGAAATATGAATTCCTATACACAACGGAAATATAATCTAGAAGATTTTATCCATAGTTTTTCCGATTTGAGCCAGATTGAATTCAATTTATATGATGCTTCAAGAAGTATTTTTAGTGTAGATTTCCAAAACCGGAAGAGATGGATAAAAAAACAGGAAGATTTTGATCAAAAGGAATAAGATAAAATGGCTTTTTGGAATTCTAATGATTCTCTTTCTATTGGGATCGGCATATAGGTATTCTCCCTATAAGGTTGAATATATAGGCTTTTACAACAAGATCTGGGCCCATAGAGTAGATAGTGAAGAAAAGCTCAGAAGTGCTTTAAAATTCTTTAAGGGCGTTGAAGTTGACTTGGTTTATGATGCTTCAAAAAATATATTGGATGTAACCCATCCACCTGTTCCCTCTATCAATCTTGATTTAAGGCAGTATGTTTCCAATATTCCCGATAACGAAAAACCCTACATTTGGTTGGACATCAAAAATTTGAATAGTGAAAATAGCAATCAGATACTGCTACACCTTTTGGATATTTTCAAGGAAAAGCAATATCCCTTAGAAAATATTCTAGTTGAAACCCGTTATCCTGAAGCTCTTCCAAAATTTGCTGACGCTGGATTTAAAACCAGTTTCTATCTTCCACATTCCTTAGGAGAAATGATGCTGGACTCCTATTCAGCGGAAATTCAAAATATAAATTCAATCCTTAAAGAACAGCCAAAATTAGCTATCTCCTCAAATTATACGGATTATGATATCATGGCTAAAGAATTTCCCTTAACAGAAAAATATTTCTGGATTACAAGTTCCGTTAGAACGCATGGCTTCCATAAACCTCGAAAAATCTTAGAGGACAGTACGGTAAAAGCTGTTCTAATTAGCTACAAAGCGCTGAAAGGTAATCGGTAAGGGTTATTCAGAAATTTTAGCCCATGAATCCCGCAATGGAACAGTTCTATTAAACACCATCTTTTCTGGTGTAGAATCAAGATCCACTACAAAATATCCAATACGTTGGAACTGAAATTTATCCTCGACCTCTGCATCTTTCACGCTCGGTTCGGCATAGGCAGTTATAACTTTTAAAGATTCAGGGTTAATAAACTCCATAAAATCCTTATCCTTTTGAGAATCTGGCGATGCTACGGTAAATAGACGATCATACAGGCGTACTTCTACAGGCAAGGCCTCTTGGACCGATACCCAATGTAAAGTGCCTTTAACCTTCCTTAAAGAAGCTTCAGAGCCACTCCCACTTCTACTCTCAGGATCATATGTACAATGAATTTGAACAATATTTCCTTCGGCATCTTTTTCTACACTTTCACCTTTGATGATATACCCATTTTTCAACCTGACTTCTTTCCCAAGAGTCAAGCGGAAAAATTTCCGATTTGCTTCTTCAAGAAAATCATCCTTTTCAATATATAATTCTCTGGAGAACGGTACTTTTCTATTGCCTGCAGTTTCATCCTCTGGATTATTTTCGGCATCCAACCATTCAATCTTACCTTCGGGATAATTGTCAATCACCAATTTTACAGGATCTAAAACCACCATAATTCTAGGAACCTTTTTATTAAGGTCCTCACGGATGTTAAATTCAAGGTGGGAAACATCTATTAAATTTTCACGCTTTCCCACACCTATGCTGTTGGCAAAATTTCTAATAGATTCCGGTGTATACCCTCTTCTTCTTAATCCAGATATAGTTGGCATTCTTGGATCGTCCCATCCGGTAACAACACGGCTCTTTACCAATTCAGCAAGTTTACGCTTACTTACCACTGTATGACTTAGATTTCTACGTGCAAATTCCCTTTGTTTTGGACGCAATTTGTTTGGATCATGAACATGATTTAAAAACCAATCATAAAGTTCTCTGTGGGGCAAAAATTCTAAAGTACAAAAGGAATGAGAAATCTGCTCGATATAATCACTTTCGCCATGCGTCCAATCGTACATAGGATAAATCTTCCATTCGGTTCCTGTTCTATGGTGTGGTTTATGCAAAACTCGATACATAACAGGATCCCGCATCAACATATTTGGAGAAGCCATATCTATTTTGGCCCGCAGTACATGTTCTCCTTCCGCGGTTTCACCATTCTTCATTTTCTCGAAAAGTTCCAAATTCTCTTCAACAGTACGATCCCGAAAAGGACTTGGTCTTCCAGGAGTGTTAGGAGTACCTTTTTGATCTGCTATATCTTCAGAACTTTGTGAATCTACATAGGCAAGTCCATCTTTTATCATTTCTACGGCCCAATCATAGAGCTGTTGAAAATAGTCTGAAGCGTATCTTTCTTCTGCCCATTCATATCCTAACCAAGCTACATCTCTCTTGATAACATCAACAAATTCCTGTTCTTCCTTGATAGGGTTTGTATCATCGAATCGAAGATTGACCGGTGCATTATATTTCAACCCCAGTCCAAAATTCAAACAAATGGAAGAAGCGTGTCCTATGTGCAAATATCCATTTGGCTCTGGCGGAAAACGAAAGTATAATTGATCTTTTGAGTAATCCTTTTTTAGATCCTCTTCAATGATATGCTCAATAAAATTCAAGGGTGCAGCTTCTTTTTCCATAGGTATATAAATGAGGTGGCAAATTTACCAAAAAATATGGCCAATTAGTATTGCGTTGATCAAATAGATTAATTTGAAAACTCAGGACGTAATTTCACCTCACCCAATAATAAAATACCCAGTGGGATGATATATTTATCTTAATTTTGCCTGCACTATTTTTATGAATTCCAATTCATTCACAACTAAATCCAAACTATATAATTGTGGGAAAAATAAAATTAAAAAACATCCGAGTTTACGCATATCACGGGTGTCTAGTGGAAGAAAGCCGCATCGGATCAGATTATATTGTTAATCTTGAAGTTGAAGCTGATCTTTCAACACCTTCTAAAAGCGATACTCTTTCAGATACTGTTGACTATGTTCATTTACAAAAAATCGTTTTAAAAGAAATGGCCGTTCGGTCCAAGTTATTGGAACACGTTGCAGAACGCATTATTGATTCGATCCTCAAAGAAGTGCAAATGGTCAATAAAATAAAGGTTTCTGTCTCTAAAAAAAATCCACCCATTGGTGGAGATGTGGCAGAAGTAACTGTTACTATGAAACGAAAAAGGTAATTTTCATTTTAATTCATCCAATTCAACTTAAAATTTTATATTTGCAAACTCATTGAGGAATCCTCTCCATAAGATTCCTGCTGAAGGCAATCTTTAGCACAGTCGAAAGACAAAAATTATAAGGCATCGTGGCCGAGTGGCTAGGCTCAGCTCTGCAAAAGCTGCTACAGCGGTTCGAATCCGCTCGATGCCTCAAAAAACCTCTAACAACTAATTGTTGGAGGTTTTTTTATTATATAATCTACTGATCCTTCTAAGTCATGAGTTTTCATTGATCCCAATAGGATTCCATTTAAATCAAATAAGTAAAAACGCAAGAGATATAAAAACCTAATGAAGATCCTCGATAGGCGGAATGGGCTTTTCCAAAGGCTGGGCTTGTCCAGGAATCTTTTCTAAGCCAGCTTCCATTCCTTTGGGAAAAATACCTTGAATGAGCAATAAAACCCCAAATCCAATTATCAAAATGCTTATCCATTTTTTGGTTTTGAAGATAAATCTAGGATTCATTTTATTTTTTAATCTTTTGGCAAGCAACATTTTTAAAAGATCTGTAGCAAAAAAAGTAGATAAAACCGTTACTAAAAACCAAAAAACTCCTCTTTCTGAAGTAGTCAACGCATTGGCCATAATTAAAGTTCCAATCCATCCAACCAAAACTCCAAAATTCACAAAATTCAGAAGGAAACCTTTGAGAAAAAGACCTCCCAGATTTTTCTTGACATTAACAGCATAATGTTCTCGGACAATCTTAAAAATGGATTTATTGGTTCGGATATAGGAAATGATTCCATAAGCTATCAAAATAGCTCCCCCAAATATGAGTAAGCCAGGATCGTGCTTCACCTTTTCCAGAATCTTATTTGTACTGAAATATGCAATCAAGATGAAGACAATATCAGATGATATGGCTCCAAGATCGAAAAAAATTGCCGCTTTTATTCCTTTGGTGATAGCGGTCTCTATCAACGTAAAAAATATTGGTCCTACGGCGAATGCCATTAGAAATCCATAGAATGCTGCGTATAATAACCCGTCAAACATAGTGAGGTAAAAGTACAAAGTTTTTTAAGATTGGTACTTTTGTCAGAATCTAAATCTCTTTATGATGAAGTAATCAATAATTTAGGTAAACCTACTCTTGAAAGTTCACGTTTTCCCGAAGTCCTAACATGGTGAAATCCAAATGTTTTTTAACCAAATCGGCATTTTTTACCTTTACGTAAACTTCATCTCCTAGCTGATATACATTATTGGTACGTTGACCAACAACTGCATATTCTTCTTGATCAAAAATGTAATGGTCATCCTTTAAATCTTGTAAACGGACCATTCCTTCACACTTATTGGAAATAATCTCAACATAGATTCCCCATTCAGTTACGCCAGATATTACACCCAAAAAGTTTTTATCTTGACGCTCCATCATATATTTCACCTGCATATATTTTATGCTATCTCGCTCAGCATTTGAAGCCAGGTTTTCCATGTCGCTACTATGACTACATTTTTCTTCATATTCTTCCTCTTTTGCAGATTTTCCGTTTTCCAAATAATGTTGCAAAAGTCTATGAACCATCACATCTGGATAACGACGTATAGGGGAAGTAAAATGAGTATAATAATCAAAAGCCAATCCATAATGGCCTATGTTGTGAGTGGTATAAAGGGCCTTGCTCATACTTCTGATGGCAAGGGTGTCAATAAGATTTTGCTCTTTTTTTCCTTGAACATCCTTTAAAAGTTTATTCAAGGAAGTAGCCGTAGAGTTACGATCTTTGGTATTCAATTTATATCCAAAACGCTTAATTATATTTTCAAGAGCGGCAATTTTCTCATCGTCCGGCTCGTCGTGTACACGATATACAAAGGTTTTGGGAGGCTTTTGTTTTCCGATAAATTCAGCCACGCTTCTATTCGCCAATAACATAAACTCTTCAATAAGTTTATTGGCATCTTTACTTTCTTTAAAATAAACGCCTTCTGGTTCACTGTTCCCATCCAGAATAAACTTCACTTCCACTTTATCAAAGGAAATTGCGCCTTCACGCATACGTTTAGTGCGTAGAATTTTCGCCAATCGGTCCATTTCCAAAATTCCAATGGCAACATCTTCTGGTATTGAATACGCTTGGTCATTTATGGAAATATCCTCAGGAATATCAAGAAGAAGTGTTTGTGATTTGGCGCCATTCTCATTATTTTCAATGATGTGTTGTGCTTCCTCATATGAAAAACGAGCATTGCTCAAGGTAACTGTCTTTCCAAACCATTGATTTACTACCTGCGCTTTATCATTCATTTCAAAAACGGCCGAAAAAGTGTATTTTTCCTCATTTGGTCTTAAGGAACATGCATTATTTGAAAGAATCTCAGGCAGCATAGGCACTACTCTATCCACTAGATATACAGAAGTGGCGCGTTCATAGGCTTCATCATCCAATTCGTTACCTGGAGTAACATAATGTGAAACATCGGCAATATGAATTCCGATTTCATAATTTCCATTTTCCATTTTTTCAAAGGAAAGCGCATCATCAAAATCCTTTGCATCTTTCGGATCTATTGTAAAGGTCAATGCATCGCGCATATCACGACGTTTCTTTATTTCTGAAGCTTTGATGGAAGTATCTATCTTATTGGCATAGTCTTCCACTTCTTTCGGAAATTCATAAGGAAGACCATATTGAGCAAGGATTGAATGGATTTCGGTGTTGTGTTCGCCGGGCATTCCTAAAACTTTAATCACTTTCCCAAAAGGAGAATCGGCTTTTTCTGGCCATTCTTCCATAGAAACCAATACTTTTTCACCATTCTTGGCATCTCCAATCTTGTTCTTAGGAACAAATATATCGGTGTACATCTTGTAGTCCGTAACATCTACAAAAGCGAAATTGTCATGGATTTGAATAGTTCCAACAAATTCTGTTCGTTTTCGTTCCAAGATCTTAGTTACTTCTCCTTCGGTTTTTCCACCTTTTTTTCGTTTGAATACGTAAACTTCAACAATATCACCGTTAAGCGCTTTGTTGAGGTTTGAGTTTTTTATAAATATATCATCTTCCAAATCTTCTACAATCACGTATCCTTGGCCACGTCCGGCAATATCCAATCTTCCTGTATAATAGTTTAGAGATGGGGTAAGAATGTATTTTCCACGCTCAATTTCTTGAATGGAACCTTTTTCGAGAAGTACTTTTAATTTTTTTGTAATCTGATTTCTACTGCTTGCATCATCAACACCTATTTTGGCGGCAATTTGCTTGTAATTATAAGGTTTTGAATGATCCTTTCTAAGGATTTCCAATATAGTTTGGGAGAGATTATCAATTTTTCCAGCTTTCGAAGTAGACTGGCTTTTATTCTTTTTTCTGTGCTTTGGCATAGTTTATTTTGTAATTATTGTAAAAGTAGCATTTCTAAGCTAATAGGCAGTTCACATTTACAAAGATTTAGTACCTTAGTGACACTTCCATTCAAGCTTTTAAATAATTTCCAATGAATAATTTCAAAACTATCGCTATTTTCCAATATCCCGCAGAATACGCAGTACTTCAACTGCTTTTTGATCAAGAGGAAATACGTTATGTCTTTATGAATGAAACCATGATCAGTGTTTTTCCATTTTATTCAAATGCAATAGGAGGAATTCGACTTCAAGTACATATAGAAGATATAGAACTGGCACAAGAAATTATGGATAATTTAAATAATCCTTCAAATATGAAAATAGTATAAATCTTAGTTCATTTTAAAGATTACCCTTAAAACAGTTTCATTTTTAAAGTTCAGCGTTGTTATCAACATACTATATTACATTTCTTTTTTCTTTAATAAATTTTAAAAATAAAATGATGATGATTATGGCTTGTTAATAGTGCCTATAACTTTCTTCCATTTTTTTTTGAAATCAATTTATCGATACTTAATAAGAGGTTGTTAACATTTAATTATGATTTAATCTATTTAATTCCAGCTGGATGAGCGAATTAATGAACAGTTGTCAACAAAGGCTATTCACAGGTTAAGTTGCATAACTAAATTCTAAAAATTGTTATTAACCGCATCCAATTTTGCTCATAACCGAATGCTTAAATTCCATTAATAAATTTGTGTATTAAGAATTTTAAACTCTATTAGAATTATTTTCGATATCTGCAATTTTACTTGTTGTTTATCAATCAACATTTATCAACATGGTTGTTAACTTAATTGACAACCCTGCGTTAAGAATAAAAAATCCCTGATTTTTACTGATTTCCCGTGGAATTGTACTTTCTAAAGGGGGCTATAATTTAATGATGGTTTATATTTGTAATAAAAAGATTATGAAAATATCAATTGGCAACGATCACGCTGGTACAGAATATAAAAATGCTATTATATCCTATTTGGAAGAAGATGGCCACACCGTAACCAACCATGGAACAAATTCTGAAGATAGTGTGGACTATCCAGACTTCGTACATCCAGTTGCAGATGATATTGCAACTAATAAATCTGATTTTGGTATCATTATCTGTGGAAGTGGGAATGGAGCGAACATGACAGCAAATAAACATCAAGAGGTGAGATCTGCACTTTGTTGGACAAAGGAGATTACCCAACTCGCCCGTCAACACAATGATGCCAATATTCTCAGTATTCCGGCAAGATATACTAGCAAACAACAAGCTCTTGAAATGGTAAAGACTTTTTTAAATACTAATTTTGAGGGAGGTCGTCACAAAAATAGAGTTGAGAAAATAGCATGTTCATAAGTTAGAAAAATGCCGCACGCACATGAACATTCACATCAAATAAGGGGGAGAAAATTACTACTTTCTATTCTTCTTAATTCAGTTATTACCATTGCGCAAGTTATAGGTGGACTTATATCGGGAAGTCTCTCCTTACTGTCTGACGCACTTCATAATTTCAGCGATGTTATTTCTTTGTTCATTAGTTATATTGCCGACAAATTTTCCAGAAAATCTGCTTCTGTTACAAAAACATTTGGGTACAAACGCGCTGAGATAATAGCTGCTTTTGTTAATGCCGCTACTCTTATAATAGTTGCATTCTACCTCGTTTTTGAGGCTATGCTTAGATTTTTTAATCCACAGGCTATTGAGAGTGATCTAGTAATATGGTTGGCTATTTTGGGGATTGTCTTTAATGGATTCAGTGTTCTTTTATTGCACAAGGATTCTAAAAACAATATGAATATGAGATCAGCATATCTGCACTTGCTTACAGATATGGCTGCTTCCGTAGCGGTTCTGGTGGGCGGCTTGTTGATGAAATATTTTGAATGGTTCTGGGTAGACAGTCTTCTTACGGTCCTCATTGCCGCTTATTTACTAATAATGGGTTTTGATTTGCTTAAAAATTCCTTTAAAGTTCTCATGCTATTTACACCAGACGATTTGAATATTGAGGGAATTACTGAAGCTATCAATAAGTTCCCGGAAATTAAAAATGTCCATCATATCCATCTTTGGCAACTTAATGAAGAAGAAATTCATTTAGAAGCTCACATGGAATTTTACGAAAATATTACTCTTTCGCGTTTTAATGAGATTCTAGAAAAAGTAGAGATAGTTTTGGAAAAGGACTTTGGAATTAATCATATAAATATTCAGCCTGAATATGAAAAAGATGATCCGAAGGATATTATTGTTCAAGATTAAGTTACAGTAATTTTTCTGAAAGGATCTTTTTCTATTTGGTAAATCTTAGGAGTATGATTGAAATTTTTCTACAATCTTTGTAGAATCCCATTCAAATAATAATTATGAAAATTGAAGTATTGCCTTTTCAAGATTTGAGTTTAAAGAATTTATATGATGTGCTGCGTTTGCGAAGTGAAATCTTTGTAGTGGAACAAGATTGTGTATATCAAGATATAGACGGAAAAGATGAAGGCGCTATTCATGTATTGGGATGGGATGATGGAATTTTGATTGCTTATGCCAGATGTTTTAATGCAGGTGATTATTTTAAGGAAGCTGGAATAGGAAGAATAATGGTTCGAGATAACTATCGCAAAATGGGATATGGACATAAAATTACCTCAGCGGCAATAAAAGTGGTCAAAGACAAATATAAAGCCGATAAAATAAAGATATCGGCCCAAACTTATTTAGTAACTTTTTATGAGCACCACGGATTTAAAACGTTGGGAGACAGATATATGGAGGATGGTATTCCTCACGTAGCAATGATTAAAGTTTAATAAGGTTTTTTTCCAAATTAAGATCTTTCAACATTTCATCAGTGAATTTATAATGCCCTCTTCGGGTTATAATTTTAAAACGCTGATTGCGCATACGGGTTATTGTATCCAAGAATTGCCATTTCGATTTTAAAAGTCGCGGTTTGGCGGTCTTTAAACTTATCTCAAAATAATGTTTCACCCCCGCGCGCTCGGCTACTATATCTGGAGTAATAACAACGTCACTATCTTTTTTATGATAGGATTTAGGGGTTTCATACCCTTCAGCATCGGCCTTTATATTTTCGAAACCTCGTTGTTCTAGGTAGGCCAAAGATTCCAATAGAATCTCTTGATTTTCTTCTTTATTTGAATTTTCCATAGTTCCCCAAGGTACAATAAACTTGATTTTTAAGGGGTTAACATTTTGTTAAGCTATGGAAATGACAATGTTAAAAATTGTTTTTAGTCCTAAATTATCAATTTTGATTATGAAGTTGGAGATTCTCTTCTATTTTAAAATCTTCTGATATCTATTCTCATCTTTAAGAACTGAAATAGCTTCCAAAATTTCTGGATTATGCTCAATTTGATAATTGTACAAACCTTCTCTGTAGAAATATCTCTTCATGATTTCGGCGGTTAAGAGAGTTTCAATTTCGACTTTTTTATCAACGATAGCTTTATCTTTTGCTTGGTCAATGGCATTCATTAATTGAGCATATCCGCCGGAAATTTCTTTTTCTAGATTATCTGCCTGAGCCATTCTCAAACCTTCAGCAAATTTCTTTTCAGTTTCAGTTTCATACTCAAAATCATTTTTCTTTAAGAATTGTTGAAAATCTTTAAAGTCGGAATCACTGAATTTATAGTTTTTCCAATCTGACATTTTATGGCTGTAATAATATTTTGTAGCGTAATCAAAAATTGCATTATCCTTTAGCAATGCCGTAGTAATTGGACTGTAGGCTGCAGATTCCAATTGGATATCTGGAAGAATTCCACCTCCATCATAAACAGATCTTCCCCCTCTAGTTTTAAATTCGTTGTATTCCTCTGCTTCTTTCCGGATAGGATCTCCATTCTCGTCCCTATGCCAGTAATCCAAGGCCTGAATACAACGACCGCTAGGTGTGTAATATCTTGAAATAGTTACTTTTAATTGAGTTCCATAAGTCAGCTTTTTAGGACGTTGAACAAGCCCTTTTCCAAAACTTCGTGCTCCAATAATTACCGCTCTGTCCAAATCTTGAAGTCCGCCGGAAACTATCTCACTTGCCGAGGCACTTCTTCCGTTTATGAGTACCACAAGAGGTATTTCAGTATCAACAGGTTCTTGTTTTGTCTTATAAACTTGATTGTATTTTTCAATTACAGACTGGGTCGTTGTAATCACCTCTCCCTTATTGACAAAGAGGTTAACTACACTAATCGCTTCATTTAAAAGTCCTCCAGGATTTCCTCGTAAATCTAAGATAAGCTTATTTGCACCTTGGGATTTGAGATCGATGAAGGCAGCTTTGGTTTCTTCCGTTGTCTTACGGTTAAATTGGGAAAGAACAATATATCCGATATTATTGTCAATCAATTTATAAAATGGCACTGCATGAAGTTCAACAGAATTTCTGGTAATGGTAGTAGTTTCTGTTTTGCCTTGTCGTAGATAGGTAACTTCAATACTAGAACCTGCTGCACCTTTTAAAAGTTCCCCCGCGTCATCTTCGAAATCGGATATTTTTACATTTCCAATTTTAATGATTTCATCCCCGGCTTTTAGTCCGGCTTTATCTGCCGGATAGTCTTTATAAGGTTCAATTATAATTATTTTATCTTTTTTGCTCTGCGCACTTGCTCCAATCCCGGTATAAATGCCTGCATTAGTGATTTTAGCGTCCTCTATCTGCTGTTCGTTCCAGTATACGGTATATGGATCCAAATCTTCCAGCATGCCCTTAATCGCCTTGTCCATGAGTGTGGCCGGAGTTATCTCATCAACATAATTCATGTTCAACTCTTTAAACAGAGTAGTAAAGATTTCAATTTGCTTTGCAATTTCGAAAAAATCGCTTTTAAAGCTTACCGTGGTAAAAAATATTCCCACAGCGACTATAGGTATTAGTATTCTCTTTTTCATGATTTGAAGGTTTACAGCCGCATTGGCTAAAACAATTTTAGGCATAGGTGTGATAGGTAATATAATGTTGAATCTATTCCAAAGATATCGAATTAAAGGAAAGATATGGAAAAACGATTTTACCGGTTTAAGCTGATTAGTTTAAATTTCTTAATTTCAAAATCTAATCGTACTTAAACAGGGATTCTTTGTTTATTAGTTTAGCGATATTACTTAAACTCTTGTATTTCTCCAATTGAAAAGCATAACTCTCTTCCGGTTTTCAATGTCATTAACCCGGACAGCTGTAATATCCTCAATTCTATAGATTACAGTACCTTCATCTTCTCCCATTTCGCCAATGCAGCGAAGGATTAGGTCATATTCAGACATTTTAGTTACAAACCCAGAGAAATAATCAGAGCCATTTACTTCCAATCTAGCAATTCTTTTTGTGCCTTCAATCTGCTTTAAGATTTCAATTTGCCAATCTTGGTTTTCGTTTAGAACAATTTCGAAAGGGTCATCCTTGTCAAGTTCGGAAGAATAATCGATGAGACATTGCATGGCTTTAGCATAGTCGTCATCAAAGTCTATACTTTTTATATTATCGATTCTTTCAACAATAATTCCATCAGATTTTCCATATTTGGTAAAATGTTGAATTATGACAAGTTCTTCGTTATAGTCCTTGACATAGCCCACCCAAAATCCATCATCGTCACTGTATTTCCATATTCCGATAATCTCTTTATTTTCCTTTGATCTCTTTAGAACATCAAATAATATACTTTCATTCATTTCTGGATTTTTAAACTACTTATTACATGAGCATTTATGGGCTATTTTCATCCTTTAATTTTTTAAGTAATGAAATCATAGCCTTTTCCACTTGTTCAAACTTCAGATTTTCCTTTCCCAAGAATAAAAAAAGCATCACATATTTTTGATCTTTATCCTCGAGACTACTTTGTTTATTTAGTCTATAAGCTTCACGAATTTGTCTTTTTATTCGGTTTCTTGTTACCGCCAATTTAAAATTTCGCTTTGGAACGGCAAACGCAGCTTGATTTTTTTCTATGGAAGGTTGGGGAATATAGTAAAGCTTGAGTGGAAATTTGAAATGAGTTTTCCCTTCTGAAAACAATTTTGCTATTGTTTTTGAACTCTTTAGTTTTTCGTTTTTTGGGAATTTATAGCTCACGATGTAAATATAAAAAGAAAGACCTCACAGATTTTCCATTCCCCGCATAAGCTGAAAATGATGAAGGGTACTGTGAGGTCTTTTATTAATTTGAAATTTGGATTTATTCCGCTTCCCAAATATTATTTTCATGGTTGATATCTGCCATTCGCTGGGTGGCGTCAATCATCACACTTTTTACCTTTTTTCCATTATCAATATCGAAGGAATATGTTGGGTATGCCCAAGCCCAATCCTCTAGAACAGTTCGTTTTAGATTTGCATAGGGATTTGGTTTTTCGCCCCACATCATTCTCAATGGAATGTAAAATAGTTCTTGAGAGCCGTCTTCATAGATAACATAAAGATCTATGGGCATGGGCATGAGTCCGATTCGCTCCAAAGTAACCTTAGTTTTTCCATCATTAGCATCAACAGCTTTAACACCATAATCGATAGTGTTCGTTGTTCGAGCCCAATCGGTTAAATACCACCCTAATTCAAAACCCGATACTTTTTCGGCAGTGCGAATAAAATCATTTGGCGTAGGATGGGTAAATTTAAAGTCTGAATAAAACCTTTTAAGAGTCTTACTTAAATTTTCAGGACCAATAATATACCCTAATTGTGTCAGAAATACTGACCCTTTGCTATAAGCATTTACGCCGTATGATCGATTTGTTTCATATCGGTCGGCGTGAGTGCTCATGGGTTGTTCTAGATCAGTGCCTGCGATAGAATAATAACTTCTATACGATCCTGAATGGGGATTGTTCTTCTTTTCTTCCATTACATGGTTCATGGCTTCATCGGCAATAAAAACCGTAAATCCTTCGTCCATCCAAGGATCTCTACTTTCATTAGAAGCTAAAACAAATTGAAACCAAGAATGGGCAAGTTCATGAGCCGTAACACCCACCAAACTTCCAAATTCACGTTCTCCGGTGATCATGGTACACATGGCATATTCCATACCACCATCTCCACCTTGAATTACGGAATACTGCTCATAAGGATAAGGACCAACGTGTTCATTGAAGAACTCCATGAGAGCAGCAGTTTTTGGTTGAAGCTTTTTCCAGTTTTCCGCAATTTCTGGATTGTCTTTATAAAAGAAATGAAGTGTAACTCCATTTGGACCCGGATAAGTGTCATGAATAAAATTTGGGTCAGCGCCCCAAGCAAAATCATGTACATCTGGCGCTAAAAAGTGCCATATATATTTCCCTTTCTTTGGTTTCATCCACTTCTGTCCTGGCGCAGTATATCCATGGCCTACTTCAGCCGGATTCTGGAGGTATCCAGTGCCGCCAATTGTATAATCGGCATCAATAGTTATTGAAACATCATAGTTGCCCCAAACGCTATAAAATTCGCGAGCTATATATGGATCGGCATGCCATCCTTCAAAATCGTATTCAGCAATTTTCGGATACCACTGTGTCATTGTCAGAGCAACATCTTCAGAGCTATTTCTACCAGATCTACGTATTTGCAATGGTACCTGCGCATCCCATTCCATCTTGAAAACTGTACTTTCTCCTGGGAGAATGGGTTTGTTAAGTTGAACTTCCATCACTGTACCCTTAATTGTATATACCGTAGCAATCCCATCTTGGCTGAGAAAACTAGGCTTGATATATCCAATTTCTGATGGAGAAAGCTTTGAAATTCGATCTCCTACCCGACTATCTGGATCAATGATATTCCTGGAACGCACATCCATTTCGCTTCCTGGTTGGAAAGCATTGAAGTATAAATGATAGAAAACCTTGTTCAATGTATCAGGAGAATTGTTGGTATATTTTAATTCTTGTTTTCCTTTGTATTGAAACTTTTTCACGTCCATCTGAACGTCCATTTTATAATCCACTTCTTGTTGCCAATAGGAGGTATTTTGTGCAAATGCCCAATTTGCCGTTAGCGGAATACATAGAAATGTAGCCACCAAAAAAAAGGCATTCAGTAAATATTTCATTATCTCGACATTTTATCTGCCATAATCAAGGCGTTGTACATATTAACTATTTTGCCCGATTTGGAAATGTTTGGGAACATATCAGTGTTTGATGGATCGCCACCTAGAATTACTTCAATATTTGGAGAAATTCCACTGTCCATTAAAATTTGCTTAACCTGTGCAGCAGAAAGTTTTGGATAATAGGAACGGATCATTGCAGCAACACCGGCCACTCCAGGAGCAGCCATTGAGGTTCCACCTAAAAATTCATATGTGTTTAACGGAGTAGTTGCCCAAATTTTCACACCCGGCGCAAATACATCGACATTCGTTTTTCCATAATTTGAGAAATTGGCTACCATATTTTCGCCATATTCAAAATTAAGAGCCCCTACAGTAAGAAAAGTATCGGAAATTTCAGATCCATTGTCAAACTGATCATTTGGATATACGTTTACTGTATCTAAATCCAATCCGTCATTTCCAGCGGCATTTACAATCAATACATCATGATCTGCTGCATATTTAATGGCGTCATAAACCCATTGTGAATGTGGAGAATAGTATTTTCCGAAGCTAGTATTTAAAATCTTTGCGCCATTGTCAACGGCATATCTAATTGCCACAGCCACATCCTTATCATACTCATCGCCATCTGGAACTGCGCGAACAGTCATAATCTGTACATTGTTGGCAACTCCGTCCATGCCAATACCATTATTTCTTTCCGCACCAATAATTCCCGAAACGTGGGTACCGTGTTTTACATTATCACGAGTAGGATCTGCACTTAATACATTATTATCTCCGTAGATGTTATCGGTAATATCATCTGGATCATCCCCTAATATTCCTCTGAAATCTTTTGTCATGTTGAAGTGACTGTCCATTCTACCAGAAAAGTAATCTACACCTCCCTGCATTTGCTCTAAAACCTCAGGGACAGATCCTGCGATGCTCAACATTTGACCAAGCATTGCTATTTGTTGTTGTTCCGCAGCCGAAGGATTTTCTATTGCTTCCAAATCCTCTAAGGTGTAATCTTCCTTACCCAATTTTTGCGCCATTGCTTCATGAGCAGGTTTCAGTTGGGATAACATACCACTGTATCGGGTTTTATTACCCATGGTTTCGGCATATTCCTTTTCAAACTCGGCTTTTGCTTTTTCATAAAGTTCAAATTCCTTTCGGTCCGCAGCACTGATTGAAGACTCGTCTTTTCCTTTGTATTTAGGCTCGAGTTTTCTTATAATTCGAACAAATTCCATGTTTTCGCCTAGAATATTTCCTAGAAAATTCCAACCATGTACATCATCTATAAATCCGTTTTTGTCATCATCAATACCGTTTCCGGCAATTTCTCCTGGATTGGTCCAAAGAACATTTTTTAGATCCTCGTGTTCTATGTCTGTTCCACTGTCAATTACACCAACGATTACGGGAATACCCTTTCTCTTTTTAATTAATTCTCTATAGGCTTTGTCCACGCTCATCCCGGGAACAGTATCTGTCACTAGATCCATAGCTCCCCAATGTTTGAGCTGACCTTCGGTGAGGGGAATGTTTTTTGTTGGAGTTGAATCTACATTGCCTATTAGTGGTGCAACGATAGGTGCAGTGGAGCCGCAGCTAACCAAAATAGTGGATACTGCAACTGCGAAAAGTGTGGTTTTAATAATTTTCATTTTTTATCAAAGGTGTTAATTAAAGAATTCTTGCAAAGATAAGGTTTCGTTCAGGCGAACACCTTTATCAGTATTTTTAACTGTTATAATTGTATTATGGGCATCATGCTCCAAAAATAGGTAGTAGTTGTTTTCAGTGGCACTGTTTAAAAACTTTTCTTTTTCTGGCATAGTCAGTAAGGGTCTCGTATCATAACCCATAACAAAAGGAAGTGGCAAATGTCCTGCAGTTGGCAATAGATCTGCCATGTAGACTAAGGTTTTTCCCTTGTAGTCTATATGTGGAATCATTTGTTTATCGGTATGACCATCTACAAATAGAATTCCGAAATCGAGTTCATTTGCCTCCGCAAAATCTGAGTTTGGTCGATTCACAAATTTAAGCTGTCCACTTTCCTCCATCGGAAGGATGTTTTCTTTAAGAAAAGAAGCTTGCTCTCGTCGGTTCGGTTGCGTTGCCCATTTCCAATGTTCTTTATTGCTCCAGAAAGTTGCGTTTTTAAACGCGGGCTCATATCCTGTTCTGTTTTTATTCCACTGTATGCTGCCGCCACAGTGGTCAAAATGTAGATGGGTCATAAAGACATCTGTAATATCATCTGGATGAAAACCATGACTTTTCAGAGATTTATTCAAATCATGATCGCCCCATTGGTAATAATATCCAAAAAATTTTTCACTTTGTTTGTTTCCCATTCCTGTATCGATCAAGGTGAGCCTATCACCATTTTCAATAAGAAGACAGCGAGTGGCAAGATCAATCATATTATTTTCATCTGCGGGATTGGTGCGTGTCCACAGGGATTTTGGTACAACGCCAAACATGGCACCGCCGTCAAGTTTAAAATTGCCGGCTTCAATAGGGTATAGATTCATAGCTTAAGAAAAATTACCCGCAAATTAATGAAAGCGTTACACAACGCTATTGAAGACTAAATTAATTATAGTAGTTTTAACGATTATTTAAGATTGTAGGGAATTCTAAAATCTTTAATTTACCGAAATTGATATAAATGGTAGAATTAGCAGGAATTATAATTTTAGGGATTTTGGCACAATGGGTTGCATGGAAACTAAAGATACCCGCCATTTTACCTCTAATTCTTATAGGACTTTTAGTCGGTCCCATTTCAACCTTTTTTTCGGATGATGGAAAGCAGTGGATACAGCCCATTTGGAATGGTGAAAATGGGCTATTTCCAGGGCAAAATCTCTTTTACTTCGTTTCGCTCGCCGTTGGGATAATCCTCTTTGAGGGAGGTTTGACACTAAAACGGGATGAAATCTCTAAAGTTGGAGGAGCAATCGGAAAGCTTATCAGTATAGGGGCAATAATCACTTTTATAGGTGCTGGTCTTGCCGCCCATTATATTTTCGGATTAGATCTGCGCATTGCATTTTTGTTCTCTGCCCTGATTATTGTTACAGGACCCACCGTTATTACACCTATTCTAAGAAATATCCCGCTTAAAAAAGATGTAGCCGCCGTACTTCGCTGGGAGGGAATTCTCATAGACCCTATTGGTGCATTGGTTGCGGTTTTGGTCTATGAATTTATTCGTATTGAAGGAGATTCTGGATACACAAGACAGGCTCTTTTGGAATTCGGAAAAATCATTCTTATTGGATCCGCCTTCGGGGTTGCAGCTGGTTACGCGCTTTATATTGCGATAAAGAAAAAGTTTGTACCACATTATCTTTCCAACGTGGTTTCGCTTTCTGTGGTAATGGCTATTTTCGTTCTCAGTGATCTTTTTGCCCATGAATCTGGGCTCTTGGCAGTAGTTGTAATGGGAATGTTCCTTGGTAACAGCGATCTTCCCAATTTAAAGGAACTTTTGTTTTTCAAGGAATCTCTGAGTGTACTTCTTGTATCTATCCTCTTCATTTTATTGTCCGCCAATATTAGTGTTGAAGATCTAATGTTGGTCTATAATATGAAAACGGCTATTTTATTAGCAGTGGTGATTTTTATTCTACGCCCCTTGACTGTTTTCTTGAGCACCATTGGATCCCCTCTGGAAACTAATGAAAAACTATTTATAAGTTGGGTTGGACCAAGAGGAATTGTAGCCGCAGGTATTTCATCCTTGTTCGGAACTCAACTGGTAGCTAATGGCGTTGTAGGTGCTGAATACATCACTCCTCTAGTTTTTGCGGTGGTTTTGACTACTGTAATCCTAAATGCTACTACCGCACGAATTATGGCAGGATGGCTAGGAGTCAATTTGAAAAAATCTGAAGGAATATTGATGATAGGAGCCTCCAAGGTTTCACGATTGATTGCTACCTATTTACAAAAGAATGATAGACATGTGGTCCTTGTAGATTCAAATCAGTTGAATATCAATAGGGCTAAAGAACTCGGTCTTGAAGCTTTTAGTGCCAATATTTATTCCGATGACCTAACGGACAATATTGAATTAAATGATGTGGGTTACATTTTAGCGATGACGGGCAATGATGAGATCAATAAACATGCAATTGCTCGATTTGGAGATCATTTTGGAGAAAATGGTACATTCAGATTGATGACTTCTGAAGAAATGCGTCATCGAAAAGAAATCCAAGCTAAGGAATTGTTTTCATTTACTCATGACTATAATCGCTTTACGGAAGTTGCACAAGATTTTCCCTCCATTCAGGAAATTCCCGTTGAAAACCATAATCAATTTCTTAGGGTATTGAATATCGTTGGAGATCACAAAGATGCTATTCCTCTATTTATTAAACATGAAGATGGCCAATTGGATCTGATAACTTCTCCCACGGAACTAGAAATTGAACCTGGTTGCAATCTGGTCTATCTGGGTAAATCTATGGATTTTGAGGATATTGCAAATGCAACCCGTTCGGTGGATGCCGGTAAATCCAAGAAGAAATAAGTATAGTTCTAATTATTTGAAAAATATACTAGCAATGAAAAAATTCAAACTTTTAATTCTGCTGCTTTTCAGTATCTCCATCTTCTCTTGTAAGAAAGATGACGATCGAAGTTGCCTTACATGTTCTTCCCCAGTTACCGAATCTTTTCAGCTATGTCATGAAAGCGACGGCAGTGCATCTGTGAATGGTCAAAATACAGGTACAACATACGATGAATATCTCTCTCGATTACAAGAAGAAGGCGCAGAATGTGGTCGCTAAAATAGATTTTTTTAAAATACTCAAGCCTCTATAAACCTCTCTAGGAGAGGTTTAATCTAATCATTCAGTTTTAATACCGCCATAAATGCTTCTTGAGGAATTTCTACGTTCCCAATTTGACGCATTCGTTTTTTACCTTTCTTTTGCTTTTCCAAAAGTTTTCTCTTACGAGAAATATCACCTCCATAACACTTGGCGGTAACGTCTTTACGAAGAGCTTTTACGGTTTCTCTAGCAATAATCTTCGCTCCAATAGCGGCCTGAATAGGAATGTCAAACTGTTGGCGTGGGATCAATTGTCGTAATTTTTCACACATTCTTTTTCCAATATCATAGGCATTATCACGGTGAAGCAATGCCGAAAGTGCATCTACTGTATTTTCATTCAGCAACACATCCACCTTTACCAAATGCGAAGCCCGCATTCCGATAGGTGAGTAATCAAAGGATGCATAGCCTTTTGAAACTGTTTTTAATCTATCATAAAAATCGAATACAATTTCCGCCAAAGGCATGTCAAAATTTAATTCGACCCTGTCTGTGGTCAAATAAGTTTGGTTGGTAATCACACCTCGTTTTTCGATACAAAGTGACATCACAGGTCCAACAAATTCGGATTTCGTAATTATGGTTGCCTTAATAAAAGGTTCCTCTACCCTATCCAATTTTGATGGATCAGGTAAATCTGAAGGGTTGTTTACCAAGATGGGAACATTCGGTTCCTTGTTGGTAAAAGCATGGTAAGACACGTTGGGAACTGTTGTAATTACAGTCATGTCGAACTCACGTTCCAATCTTTCCTGTATGATCTCCAAATGCAACATTCCAAGGAATCCACAACGGAAACCGAATCCTAGTGCAGCCGAACTTTCGGGTATAAAAACTAGGGAGGCATCGTTGAGCTGCAATTTTTCCATGGAATTTCGCAGATCTTCATAATCTTCGGTGTCTACTGGGTATATTCCGGCAAAAACCATTGGTTTTACATCTTCAAAACCCTCAATCATATTTTGAGTTGGATTTTTTGAATCTGTAATGGTATCGCCCACTTTAACTTCCTTTGCTTCTTTAATTCCTGTAATTAGATATCCTACATCTCCAGTCTTTACTACTTGTCTGGGGAATTGTTTAAGCCTCAGCGTTCCCACTTCATCTGCATAATAGGATTTACCTGTGGCCATAAATTTAATATGTTGACCTTTATGTATTTCACCATTCAGTACTCTAAAGTAGGTTTCAACTCCACGAAATGGATTGTAAACTGAGTCGAAAATAAGCGCCTGAAGCGGTTCTTCCGGATTTCCTTTTGGGGGTGGAATCCGCTCTATAATTGCACTCAAAATTTCAGTAATTCCAAGACCCGTCTTTGCACTTGCAGGAATTACATCTTCAGGTTTGCAACCTAAAAGATCCACAATATCATCCGTCACTTCTTCAATATTAGCAGAGGGTAAATCCACCTTATTGAGAACTGGAATAATTTCAAGGTCATTTTCCAGGGCTAAATATAAATTCGAAATGGTCTGCGCTTGAATGCTTTGTGCAGCATCTACAATCAACAAAGCGCCCTCACAGGCGGCTATGGAACGAGACACTTCATAGGAGAAATCAACGTGACCAGGAGTATCGATTAGGTTTAACGTATATTTTTCACCTTTATACACATAGTCCATTTGGATAGCATGACTTTTTATAGTAATACCACGTTCGCGCTCCAAGTCCATGCTGTCAAGCAATTGTTCTTGTTTCTCACGATCCGTTACAGTTCCAGTGGCATCCAAAAGTCGATCTGCCAAAGTACTTTTTCCGTGGTCAATGTGGGCGATGATGCAAAAATTGCGAATATTCTTCATAAAGTTCCTTCTCGTACGTTAACCTGCAAATATAAATTAAATGTATGGTTATATAAGCGTTGTTTGTGAGAGTTGAAATAAATATACTATTCTATTTTTCGTTTGAGTTACTTTTTATGATAACATCCGGGATTTTATTCGGAATAAGAGAAAATTGAATTGCCTTCGAATGAGTTTTTCACTAAAATCTTTAGTTCACAGATGTTTATGTCACTGGTGAAATAACTAAGTTAGAGTTAATAAACCTCTTACTTACAACATATTTTGAGAGAATCATTACTTTTGCAAATTCAAAATATATAGAATTGCCAAAAATAGGAAACATACAATTGCCTGAATTCCCGTTGCTTCTAGCACCGATGGAAGATGTTAGTGATCCACCATTTCGCGCACTGTGCAAGGAGCAGGGTGCTGATGTGGTTTTTACTGAATTTATTTCGTCTGAAGGGCTCATACGCGATGCTGCCAAGAGTGTAATGAAGTTGGATATTTATGAAAAAGAACGTCCTGTTGGAATTCAAATATTCGGAGCTGTATTGGAATCAATGTTGCGAACTGTGGAAATAGTTGAAGCAAGTGGACCGGATATTATAGATATTAATTTCGGGTGTCCAGTTAAAAAGGTTGTCTGTAAAGGCGCTGGTGCTGGAATTTTGAAGGATATCGATTTGATGGTAAGTTTGACGGAAGCTATGGTAAAACATACCAAATTGCCAGTAACCGTAAAAACCCGATTGGGTTGGGATCAGGATTCCATAAAAATTATGGAAGTTGCTGAAAGATTACAGGATGTGGGCTGTCAAGCTCTTTCAATCCACGGCCGTACCCGAGCGCAAATGTATAAGGGCGATGCGGATTGGACAAAAATTGCTGCCGTTAAGAACAATCCGAGAATGCACATTCCAATTTTCGGAAATGGAGATGTGAATACACCAGAGCGGGCCATGGAAATGCGAGACAAATTCGGATTGGATGGCGCTATGATTGGTAGAGCTAGTATTGGTTATCCTTGGTTCTTTAGAGAAGTAAAACACTTTTTTGAAACGGGCGAGCACTTACCGCCACCCACTCTTTCGGAACGTGTAGATGCGGCAAAACGCCATCTCCAAATGTCTATCGATTGGAAAGGGGAAAAACTGGGCGTATTTGAAACCAGACGTCATTACACCAACTATTTTAAGGGCATTCCCAATTTTAAGGAATATAGAATGAAAATGGTTACAAGTGATGATTCAGAATCTGTATTTGAAGCTTTTGATGAGGTTTTGCAAGTGTTCGGAGATTTCGAGTTCGCTTAATCATCAAATACTTCTTAAGGATAATGTTTTTATTCCCTATCTGCTATATCACGCCAGTTATTCAAAATAGATTTACGTGTACCGTTTTTTAAACGTTTTTCTTAAAAATCCTTTTAACTTTGAAGCCAAATTACCACTATGCAGAGGCTCAAAATACTCAATACCCATTATACTACACACAATGTTAAGCGCTTTGTTTTAGAAAAACCTGAAGGTTTTGAATACACTCCCGGACAATCTGCCCGGATATCGATAGATATTCCAGGGTGGGAAGACAAAGTGAGACCATATACATTTACTTCACTTCAGCATTGGGACCATCTGGAATTTATCATTAAAATTTACGAAGAACATAAAGGAGTGAGTGAGCAATTTGGAAAGCTCAAAACGGGTGACCATTTGTTACTTCACGATGTATTTGGAACTATTAAATATAAAGGACCAGGAATATTTATAGCCGGAGGAACCGGAATAACTCCATTTATAGCCATTTTTAGAGCTTTGTATCACAGTAATAATCTACGCGATGTTGCTCTTCTCTATTCCAATAAAACCAAGGACGACATAATCTTGCATGATGAATTGTCCAAAATGTTGGGTCCTGCCTATCAAAATGTATTCACTCAAGAAGGGGTGATTGGTTTTAGGGAACGTAGGATTGATAGAAAGTTTCTTATAGAAAACATTGGTGATTTCAACTACCGTTTTTACGTTTGCGGACCTAAGGAATTCACAGAGGAGATTTGTGAAGCCTTGGTAAGTCTTGGAGCGGATCCAGAATATTTGGTCATATAACAGACCATGTTTATCTGAAATTATTTCTGTTTAGGTTACAAGTTTCTCTCGCACTCTACTCGAAGCAATTTTGGATGCTATTATTCCTAAAACATTTATGGTTACAAATACGATCAGAATATTTATGAACTCCATTTTCACTGGATATGGCAATGTACTGGTTATATTTATAAGACCGAATTTAAGTTGAAGTGTTACCGCGATAACTCCAATAATAATTCCCAGTAGACCACCAAGAAATGTCATCAAAGCACCTTGAAGGAAAAATATTTTCCGGATCCCCTTAAGCGGCGCTCCTAGACTGTACAGAGTTTTTATATTTTTGCGCTTATCGAGAATCATCATAATAATAGAACCTATAACATTGAAAAGCGCAATAATCAACACTAAAGTAAAAATCAGGTAGACGGCAATATTTTCAGTATTCAACATTTTATAGAGCGCATCATTCTGTTGAATTCGGTTTTTAATATCGATTCCGTCCGGGAATATTCTTTCTATTTCTGCGCGCAATTCTTTTTCCGAAGCATTTGGCTTCATTTTTATTTCAATAGATGAAAGCTGTGATTCGTCTAGAGAGAGTAAATTTCTAGCAAAAGCAATATCGGTAAAAACATATTTTCCATCCAGATCTTCATTGACTTGATACACACCTGAAACTACAACCTTCTCCATGGTGAAAGCCTGTGTTGGATCCATAGTGTTGATTTGACCTGTGCCTGGTTTTGGAACAATTATTTCTAGCAGATCAGAATAATCCCAAAGAGATAACGAGAGTTTTGCTGAAGTGGTGAGCCCGATAACTACTTGATGTTCCTGCGGTTCAAACCAATTTCCAGCGAGCATAATACTGTCAACAACGGTTACTTTTCCATAGTTTTCATCAACACCTTTAATATAGGAAATATGGTTCTTTCCTTTATAATGTAGAAAAACCCGCTCTTCAATAATTTCAGAAAAGCTTTCAATCCCCTCAATTTTTTTCAGTTGCTGTTTCTGTGCAGTAGTGAAGTCAATAGTTTTTCCCTTAGAAGGATAAATTTTTAAGTCGCTATCAAAGAAATTGGTAAATTGAAGACTGAAATCTTTTAAGCCGGAAAATCCAGAAAGCACAATAAACAGAGACATCGCCCCTACCACTACGCCGATGGCTGCAATAATTGTTATTATATTAATTGCGTTGTTGCTGCTTTTAGAAAACAGATACCGCTTGGCTATGAAGAGCGAAAAATTCACACTAGGATTTTTTTCGTTTTGGAAGTAAATCGGGGTTTTTCAACGGATTATCTTCCCCTTTTACAGCTTTGTTTATCTTCTCTATATATTCTAATGAATCATCATTATAAAATGAAAGATCGGGCATTCTCCTGAGTTGGTGTTTTGTTAATTGAGCAATCTTATGCCGAATCTGTGGTTTTAGATTATTGAGTTCGGCTACCATAGATTCGGCTTTATCTGCAGGAAATGTACTCACGTATACTTTTGCGATAGAAAGGTCTGAAGTTACACTCACCTTACTAACCGAAATTATAATTCCTGTTTGTCCAGCCTCACGAAGCATATTCTGAAGCTCGTTGGCCAAATCCTCTTGCAATACCGAGGATATTTTCTTTTGTCTATTTGTTTCTGTCATAGTGCAAAAATAGAACATTAAAACTTACGGAATGTTAATGTGCTCCAAAGCAAAATGGAATCTAAAAGAATTAAGTTTGTATTTTTGAAAAAAGTATATAGATACAGAGACTTAGAAAACAGTCTGAGATTTAGATTATTCGAGAGATATTTATGAAAAAAATAGAACATATAGGGATTGCAGTAAAAAATATTAAGGAAGCTAATAAAGTTTATGAAGCACTATTGGGCGTTCCACCGTATAAAAAGGAGCGCGTAGTTAGTGAAGGAGTCGAGACATCATTTTTTGAATGTGGTGAAAGTAAAATCGAACTATTAGAGGCTACTTCTGCGGAAAGCCCAATAGCAAAGTTTATAGAGAAGCGCGGCGAAGGAATTCACCATATAGCTTTTGCTGTAGATGATATTTTAATGGAAATGGAGAGATTGAAGGGAGAAGGATTTATTTTACTGAACGAAATTCCTAAGAAAGGTGCTGATAATAAGTTAGTTGCCTTTTTGCATCCTAAGTCTTCCCACGGTGTTTTGATAGAGCTTTGTCAGGAGATTGATAATACTAAAAAATAGTTTTGCATTAATTGCAAAGTATATTACATTTGCAAACCTCTAAATAGACCTTGAGATAAGATATTTCAAAAGGACGAGTGAGTGTTAATTAATATATTTTTTTCCGGTCCTATAGCTCAGCTGGTTAGAGCACTTGACTCATAATCAAGGGGTCCATGGTTCAAGCCCATGTGGGACCACTCTCAAAAAAGCCTTTTTCAATTGAAAAAGGCTTTTTTTATGGGTTTCAGCTTTTATATATTATTTATAAAATGATACTATTTCATTTAAAATATAGAATATTTACAATTTTTGGATAAATTAAAGTTTTTTCATTTGGAATAGAAAAAATTATTACTTTAGGCCTATATTTTACACTACTGAATTGTGAATATCTAAATCATGACATCTCTTTTTTATACGGTTACTGGACTCGTCTTTCAGTCAGATAGTTCTGGATCTCAAAATCCGCCTCCCCCAGGAGGACCGGGAAATGTTATCCATGGGCCTGGATTAGAGTTGCCAATAGATGATAATATCTGGGTGCTAGTCACACTGGGAATTTTATTAGGTATGTACGTTTTTTATAAAAAATCCCAATCTATTGATAGGGTTTCATAAGGTTGGCTACATATTTTCCAATTATATCAAATTCAAGATTTACTTCACTCCCAATTTCTATCTCTTTAAAATTTGTATTCTCATATGTATAAGGGATTATTGCAACACTGAAAAGACCCTTTTTAGAATTTACCACAGTTAAACTTACTCCATTAACTGTAATGGAGCCTTTTTCTACCGTGCTGAATTCTGGATTGTTATATTGGAAAGTAAAAACCCAGCTTCCTCCCGCTTCCTCTATACTATTACAAATTGCAATACCATCTACATGGCCCTGTACAATATGGCCGTCCAGACGATCTCCCAATTTCATAGCTCTTTCTAAATTTACCAGAGATCCGATACGAAGATTTTTTAAATTGGTCTTTTCCAATGTTTCCTTTATAGCGGTTACCGTGTAAGAATGGTCTGTAATCTCCACCACTGTTAAGCACACCCCGTTGTGGGATACACTTTGATCCACTTGAAGTTCGGGAGCAATCACACTTTTTATTTCGATATGGAGATTTTCACTTTCCTTGGAAAGTTGCTTTATTTCACCAACGGTTTCAATAATTCCTGTAAACATCGCAGCATTTAATTACATTTGTACAGCAAAAATAACAATTAAAAAGGCCGAAAGTAATGAGCAGAGAGGATAAAATAGTTGTGGGTATTTCAGTTGGTGATATTAATGGGATTGGAGGGGAGATTATTCTAAAAACATTTGAGGATTCTAGAATGCTCGAATTTTGTACCCCGGTTATTTTTGCTTCCGTGAGATTGATGTCTTTTTATAAAAAACATTTTGCACTGGATAATAATTTTCACGGTATCGACAAATTGGAAGACTTAATTCCAAATAAGTTAAACGTCTTAAACATCTGGAAAGAACATGTGGACGTCAATTTCGGTGAGGAGACTCCAACGGGAGGAGAATATGCTCTAAAATCTTTTACTGCCGCAGTTGCCGCCCTGAAAGTAGATAAAATTGATGCTTTGGTCACCGCGCCAATTAATAAAACTAATATACAAACTGAGGGATTTAATTTTCCTGGGCATACAGATTATTTAGCGCAAGAGCTAAAGGGAGATAGTCTGATGCTAATGGTATCTGAAAATTTAAGAGTCGGACTTTTAACAGATCATGTTCCCGTAAAGGATGTTGTCCAAAATATTACTCGTGAACGAATAATCAAAAAGATATCTACCATATATGATAGTCTAATACAAGATTTCGCTATTAATAAACCAAAGATTGCTGTTTTAGGTATCAATCCTCATACGGGAGATAATGGAGTTATTGGAACTGAGGATGATACTCTTTTGCGCCCCACTTTGGACAATATTCGTAAAAATGGGAAAATGATTTTTGGTCCATACGCTGCAGATAGCTTTTTTGGTTCCGGAAATTATAAAAATTTCGATGCAATTCTCGCTTGCTACCACGATCAAGGATTGATTCCTTTTAAAACACTTTCGTTTGGGAGGGGCGTCAACTTTACAGCGGGCCTCAGCCATGTGCGAACCTCCCCGGATCATGGCACTGCCTTCGACATTGCGGGAAAAAATATTGCCAATTTTGAATCCTTTCGCGAAGCTGTTTTTAGCGCCATTTCCATCGTTGGAAATCGTGAGGAATATGCTGAAATTTCTAAAAATCCATTAGAATCTCCACGCAAAAGAGGCCCTTTAAAAAAGAAACCCTAAATATAATTTGCTATAAGAAAATTTTTTTATCTTTGCGCCCGCCTTATTCATAAGGATGGAAAAATAAAGAGGTGTGGAAATGAAGGATTTGAAAGAATTTACCATCCCCTTTGTGGGATTGAAGTTAGGAAAACACCAGTTTGACTTTGAATTAAAAAAAGCGTTCTTTGAGCATTTTGAATATGACGAATTTGATGACGCAGACATTAATCTCGAAGTCCTGTTGGAAAAGAAGAATACGTTCTTGGAGTTCACCCTTGCATATCAGGGGTTTGTGAATGTTGCTTGCGACGTTACTAATGAATTATATAATCAACCTATTTCGGGAGATTATAAGTTTGTAGTCAATTTTGGTGATGAATATAATGATGATAACGAAGATTTGCTCGTTATTCCTCATGGAAGTTATGAAGTTAACATCCAGCAATTTATATATGAATCTATTGTTTTGGCAGTGCCCTTACGAAGAGTTCATCCCGGGATTGAAGATGGCAGCTTAGAAAGCGACATACTCGAAAAACTTGAAGAATTAAGTCCAAATGCTTCCGATGAAGAGGAGCTGGAAGACAATGAAGTTGATCCCAGATGGGACACATTAAAGAAACTATTAACGGATAAATAATAAATAGCAATGGCACATCCTAAGAGAAAAACCTCGAAAACAAGAAGGGATAAAAGAAGAACTCATTATAAGGCTACAGCTCCTACCTTGGCAATTGATCCAACTACGGGCGAATCGCACCTTTTTCATAGAGCGCACTGGCACGAGGGAAAAATGTACTATCGTGGTCAAGTAGTTATCGATGCTACCGAGCAGGAAGAAGCATAGATTTTCTATAGATTCAATATAGAATGCCCCTCGGACTATGTGGGGCATTTTTGTTTTTTAACTTTATAAGTCTCAAAATCAACCCGATTACGAGCGATTTTAAAGTAAAAAAGTAGTAATTTTCGTCTTTTTTAGAAGCGTTCTATACTCTTCTCAAATTTTAATTCCGTTTTATGAAAACTATTTCGGCTGCAATCACCGCCGTAGGAGGATACGTGCCTGAGTATGTTCTTACCAATGAAATTCTGGAGACCATGGTTGACACCAATGACGAATGGATCACTGCCAGAACTGGTATAAAGGAAAGAAGAATCCTCAAAGACTCCGATAAAGGAACTTCCTATTTAGCTATACAAGCCGCAAAGGATTTGTTGAGAAAGAGCAATACAGATCCTGCTGAAATCGATTTATTAATAATGGCTACTGCCACTCCAGATATGCCCGTAGCGGCCACAGGAGTTTATGTTGCAACAGAGATTGGAGCAGTAAATGCTTTTTCTTTTGATCTGATAGCTGCGTGCTCGAGTTTTCTTTTTGGTATTTCTACCGCCGCCCGCTATATAGAATCTGGAAAATATAAAAAAGTATTGCTAATTGGAGCAGATAAAATGTCTTCTATTATCGATTATACCGATAGAACAACTTGCATTATCTTTGGAGATGGAGGAGGTGCTGTACTCTTTGAACCCAATACGGAAGAGCTCGGTGTACAGGATGAATACCTTCGTACAGACGGAATAGGAAGACCATTTTTAAAAATAGATGCGGGTGGTTCATTATTGCCAGCTTCTGCAGAAACGGTTGCTAACAAACAACATTATGTTTTTCAGGAAGGCAAAACAGTCTTTAAGTTTGCCGTTTCCAATATGGCAGATGTATGTGAAAAGGTCATGTTGAGAAATAATTTGACCGGGGAAGACGTTACATGGCTTGTTCCCCACCAAGCAAACAAACGCATTATCGACGCAGCTGCTTCTAGAATGAAACTTCCCAAAGAAAAAGTTATGATGAACATTCATAAATATGGGAACACTACATCGGCCACCTTGCCGCTCTGTTTGGTGGATTACGAAAAACAACTTAAAAAAGGAGACAACTTGATATTCGCTTCCTTCGGAGGAGGCTTTACCTGGGGCGCGGTTTATGTTAAATGGGCCTACGACTCTAAATAAATTTTAACCAACACGAAAGATTAAACTTTGTAATATGGATTTAAAAGACATTCAAAACTTAATCAAGTTTGTGGCAAAAAGTGGTGCCAGCGAAGTAAAACTTGAAACAGAAGACATAAAGATCACTATTAAAACAGGATCTGACGACAGCAAGGGTGAAACTACCTACATCCAGCAAATTCCAGCTATGCCTGTACAACAGCAAATGCAAGCGCAGCCACAACAAGCACCTGCACCTGTAGAGGCCCAGCCTGCTAAACCTGCAGAAGCCGATTCAAAATACGTAACCATCAAATCTCCTATAATTGGAACTTTTTATAGAAGACCTTCTCCAGACAAACCCGTTTTTGTGGAAGTAGGAGATACTATTAAGGAGGGAGATGTACTTTGCGTTATCGAAGCAATGAAGTTGTTCAACGAGATCGAAAACGAAATTGCAGGTAAAATCGTAAAAGTTTTGGTTGATGATTCTTCTCCTGTAGAGTTTGACCAGCCTTTATTTTTAGTTGACCCTTCATAAAAAATTCTCTTAACCCAAAACCTTTAACCTTGGCGAAACCGCGAAGGATTTGCTTTAGGCAGGTTGGTTTGTTATTTAAGAAACATTATGTTTAAAAAGATATTAATTGCAAATAGGGGAGAAATTGCATTGCGGATTATCCGTACTTGTCGCGAAATGGGTATCAAATCCGTTGCGGTTTACTCCACGGCAGATGAAGAAAGTCTGCACGTTCGCTTTGCTGACGAAGCGGTATGTATAGGCCCACCGCCTAGTCATTTGAGCTATCTTAAGATGTCAAGTATTATAGCTGCCGCAGAAATTACGAATGCGGATGCTATCCATCCTGGATACGGTTTTCTTGCTGAGAATTCTAAATTTTCTAGAATTTGTCAAGAACACAATATAAAATTTATTGGTGCTTCTCCAGAGATGATTGATAGAATGGGAGATAAGGCTTCTGCCAAGGCAACAATGAAAGCTGCTGGCGTACCAACTATTCCAGGAAGTGAAGGTCTGATAGAGAGCTTTGAAGAATGTGAAAAAATTGCTTTGGAAGTTGGATATCCAGTTATGATTAAAGCAACAGCTGGTGGTGGTGGAAAAGGTATGCGCGCTGTGTGGAAAAAAGAGGATCTTAAAAAAGCTTGGGATAGTGCAAGACAAGAAGCAGCCGCCGCATTTGGAAATGATGGAATGTATATGGAAAAGCTTATAGAAGAGCCTCGCCATATAGAAATACAGATTGTTGGAGACAGTACGGGTAGAGCATGCCATTTAAGTGAGCGTGATTGTTCTATTCAACGTCGCCATCAAAAACTTACCGAAGAAACCCCAAGTCCATTTATGACGAAGAAACTTCGTACAGATATGGGGAATGCCGCTGTAAAAGCTGCAGAATATATAAAATACGAAGGTGCTGGAACTATAGAGTTTCTTGTTGATAAACACAGAAACTTCTATTTTATGGAAATGAATACCCGTATCCAAGTAGAGCATCCAATTACGGAACAAGTTATAGACTATGATCTTATCCGTGAACAAATATTGGTTGCTGCTGGAATTCCGATTTCGGGAAAAAACTATACGCCGCAGCTTCACGCTATAGAATGTAGAATTAACGCAGAAGATCCTTATAACGATTTCCGTCCTTCTCCCGGTAAAATTACAGTTCTACACGCACCAGGAGGCCACGGAGTACGTTTAGATACTCATGTTTATGCAGGCTATACTATTCCTCCGAATTACGATTCGATGATAGCAAAGCTGATTACCACTGCACAAACCCGTGAAGAGGCGATCAATAAGATGAAGAGGGCATTGGATGAGTTCGTAATTGAAGGCATTAAAACCACGATTCCATTCCATCGTCAACTGATGGATGACCCGGCTTACTTATCTGGAAATTATACAACAGCCTTTATGGACACCTTTAAAATGAATGATCCAGTAGAAGACTAATCATTTTTGAAGTTATACCAAAGCACTAGTATTTAAAGAATCATCTTTAAATACTAGTGCTTTTCTGATTTTATAGCCTTAATTTCTAAAAGGATTTACATCCTTATAATAGATAAAATTTTTTCGTTATAGTAAATACTTTAGCTTTCTATAAGCGAAAGAATTTCCCAAAATTTACAGGAACAAATTCTATTTATTGGTTATTTTTAATGACATTCGCGGCAAAATTAGAGATGCGACATTTAATGTTATTATATATAAAATCTCATCCTTTCCTAAATATTTTAATAACCTTCTTAAATTATCCAATTAATTTTTAAAATATGAATCTTTCCTATTGGGAAAATATAACATGGTTTTCAGAAATCGATTTTGCTATAATAGGTACTGGAATTGTGGGTGTTAACTGTGCACTTTCACTCCGGGAGAAGTATCCTAAAAGTAAAATCGTAATTTTCGAAAGAGGGATCCTTCCCAGTGGAGCGAGCACTAAAAATGCAGGTTTTGCATGTTTTGGAAGCATTTCAGAAATTTTGGACGATTTAAAAAATCATTCTGAAGAAGAGGTAGTGCAGTTGGTTCAAGATAGAGTAGAGGGTTTGAATTTGCTTCGAAAGTCAATAGGAGATAAGCAGCTAGATTATCAGAAAAATGGAGGCTATGAGCTTTTCATAGACCAAGATCGAGAATTATTTGAAGAGTGCTCTGCAAAAATTCCTTATATAAACAATTTGCTTCGTCCCATTTTCAATGATGAAGTTTTTTCAGAGCGGAACAATTCCTTTGGCTTTAATAATATCCTACCAAAATTGATCTATAGCAAATTTGAAGGCCAGATAGATACTGGAAAAATGATGCATGGCCTCCTCAAAAAAGCAGTTAGGGAAGATATACTGATAATTAACGGTGCGGAAATTACAGCAATATCAGACAATGGTGGTTCGGTTTCGCTACAGGTGAATTCAAATTTTGATACATCTGCAAAAAGGGTTTTCATCGCTACAAATGGTTTTGCAAAACAATTTCTAAATCTAGATGTACAACCTGCAAGAGCTCAAGTTCTTGTAACCAAACCAATTAAGGAGCCAAACTTTAAAGGAACGTTTCACCTCGATAAGGGATATTATTATTTTAGGAATATAGGGGATAGAATTCTTTTGGGGGGCGGAAGGAACCTTGACTTCCAAGCCGAAAGAACTATTGAAATGGAACTTACACAATTGGTTCAAAATAGGTTGGAAGAGTTACTACGAACCATAATTCTACCTGAGCAAACTTTTGAGATCGATCAACGTTGGAGTGGGATAATGGGAATTGGCAATCAGAAGAAACCTATACTTATGTCAATCTCAGAGAATGTTTTTTGTGGGGTAAGATTGGGAGGTATGGGTGTTGCCATTGGCAGTTCCATAGGAAAACAGCTTTCCGACTTAATTGATTAATGTTACCTTGTCCTTTCCTTTTGTGAGAATTGTCTCAAAGCTATGATAAAAAAACTACTCAAATTCATCTTAAAATTATTTCTAGGATTCATAGCACTAACCGTGTTTTGGGTACTTCTCTATAAATTTGTCCCTGTTCCATACACTCCTTTAATGGCTATCCGTTCCTTAGAAGGTACTGAAGGTAACCAGACTCAACATGATTGGGTCTCTATAGATGAAATTTCACCCTATCTCCAACTTGCAGTAATCTGTTCTGAAGATCAATCATTTCTGAACCACAATGGTTTCGATCGTAAAGCAATTGAAAAGGCTTTGGAAAACAATGAAAAGGGAAAAAAGCTACGCGGTGGAAGTACAATTTCTCAACAAACTGCAAAAAACGTATTTCTCTGGCCCGGTCGAACTTGGATACGTAAAGGACTTGAAACCTATTTTACGTTATTGATAGAAACGCTGTGGAGTAAGGAACGTATTCTGGAAGTTTATTTAAACAGTATAGAAATGGGCAAAGGAGTATATGGGGCGGAAGCTGCTTCGCAATACTGGTTCAAGAAGCCTGCTAAATCCTTAAAGGCCGAAAATGCTGCTGCAATTGCAGCGATATTGCCTAATCCTAGAAGTTATAGCGCCAATCCGCCTGGACCCTACGTTTCTAAAAGAATACAATGGATTGTTCGGCAAATGCGTTACTACGGACCTTTTAAATTAGAAAAAACTCAACCTAAGCAATCATTAAAGAAATGAAAACTATAGCTTTAAAAACTCAGTTACTCGATTATTGCAATAAGCAGATTGAAACACGTTTTATAAAAATCAAGCAAACGATTTCAGATATTGAAGAATCACTTTTCGAGGAATCCAAGAGTAGTAGTGGAGACAAGCATGAAACGTCTAGAGCTATGCTACAGATTGATCGTGAAAATGCGGGAAGACAACTTCAAGAAATTGAGAAGTTATCGGCAATACTTCCCAGGATCAATGTGGAAATATCTTCAGATTATGCACGGTTGGGAAGTCTAATTTACACCGATAAATTTATTTATTTTATTAGTGTTTCTGTAGGTCCAGTTGCTGTAGAAGGGGTTCAATATTTATGTGTGGCCCTAAATTCTCCAGTAGGGAGTCTGATTTTAGGTAAGAAAAAAGATGAGGAATTTAATTTCAATGGGAATAGCCATAAGATTCTAGAAGTAAAATAAGAGAACTAGAATTGGGTTTCTTTTAAAATTTTAGGCATTTTTTCACTCATTGCCAAGAGCCATTTCAATTGTTCGCGTATCAAATGGGCTTCTTCTATCTGAAAATTAAACTCTAATTCTTGAGAGAAGGATAGGGGCTGATCCTTTTGATTTTCCGAGAGTCTGATTTTATTTCCGAAAGTAGCTTCAAAGATATCATCTGAACTTATATCTGCAGTGTTGTCCAAGGAAACATCATTGTTTAAAATACCCTCTGCATTCATAAGGTTTTGGCTAATTCTGGAAGTAACCATTTCAAAGTTCTTGGATGCTGGCGTTGTTTCGTTATTTATAATATAGGTACTGAAGGAAGCCAGAGATGATAAAAATGAATGGTTTAATACTACGAGTTCATAAATTTTATCCAAGTATTTTTGCCTTGATTTTGGTTCTTGGGTCATACGTTGAAAGGCAGTATTTAGACTGGACATTTCGAGAAAGGCTTTTTTTCGGGCTAATTTATATTCTGGGGTTAAAGCACCTTTATTTTTATAGAAAGCAACAATTTCATTAAAATAGAGCCTATTCGCTTTAAAGGAATCCAATAAGGTTTTCTGCATGCTTTCAATTTCCCAGGCCGGCCACAAGAATAGATTCCCTAAAGTTGCCAATCCAGCTGCAATAACCGTATCTGTTACTCTATATTGAATGACGTTAAAGATATCCGGTCTTAAAAGCGCATAAATAAAAACCACGCTCAATGTAATAAAGGTAGCTGCTGCCTTATAATTTCTCTGAATCATGGAAAATGAGATTATCAGAGTCACAATTGCCAAAATTCCATATACTAGGGGGTTCTGAATCAATAGAACTATTCCCACTGCCAAGCCACCGCCTATCAAAGTTCCTATTGTTCGCTCTTTTGATCTGGTTTTTGTTAGTCCAAAGCTTGGTCTCATTATCACGATTAAAGTCAAGAGAATCCAATATGGGTTTTGAAGTTCGAAGAATATCCCAATAGCATAACCAATCATCGTAACGGCTGCTATCCGTAAAGAATGTTTAAAGATGGAGGATCGCAGGGTAAAGTTTTCTATCAAAACTTCAAAATCATAATTTTGCTTGGTCAAAAACTGTTTAGCCTCTTCTTTTTGGATAAAAGGTATTTGTCGGTGTTCAGAACCCGTGAGCAACCATTCAATTTTCTCAATTTTCTTTACTTGCTCCCATTGATATTTATATAAATTGCGCAACATCAACATGTTTTCATTTACTGGATCCATGGTTTCCGCTGCATATTCCTTAATATCTCTTTCCACCTTTACTAAACATAAAGCTACTTGCGAAGTCGCACTTAATTTCTTTGGTATTGAAATGTAGGTGGAAATTTCCTCCAGTCTATCGGCCATGGAGAAAAGCAAATTTTGAAAATCCAATAAATAATCATGTTTTTCCTCAAATAGCTTATCTGTTTTAGGATAGTCCACAGGATGAGCCATAGCGAGTTCAAGCATATCTATTAATTGAGCAAATATCAGAAGTCGCTTTCCTTCATAAGAAGATGTTCCTGAACCTGTTCTGTTGGTAATCAGAATACTCCTTAAGGTTTCGTGGTTATCTGTAAGCTCTGCCTGAATTCCCAATAATTTTTTGAGTAGCTGTGACCGATTCTTTTTTTCTGCTACAAGCTCGCCGCGTGTTCTTAAATATTCGGACGTGAGCTTTAAAGTTTTTGAGAGGTAAAATTCAGTTGCACGATTTGGAAAAATGAAATGCCATAGCAAGGCTAAAGCAATATACCATAATCCACCAACTCCTATTAATAACGCACGTTCATAAGGCGGCATTCCACCGGTTACATTGGAAAAGCTGAGCACCAAAGCAAAAAGACCAGAGAAACTTATTAGAGAAGCCCGAAAGCCATATATAGAAATATAGGAAATGGAGAACATTAAAATCCCAAGAATTGGAAAAAGCAACCATAAGGATACATGCAAATATCCCCCTATAAGGCTTATTAGCATTGCTAAAGAGGTTGCCAATAGAATTCCGGTGGTCTTATGTCTAATACTTCCGCTAACGTCACTGGGCGATGCTAGCATGGCGCCTACAGTGATAGTTATACCTACCTGAAGCACTTCCAACTTTATGCCAATAAGAATGGGCAGGGTTAAGGCGATTCCCAGTAATATTGCTTTTGAAAAATCAGTACTGCCGAAAAACTCGGAAAGATCTCGAAAAGTAGTGCCAAAAAATCGTTTTTCCGTCTTCAAATTGTTGTGTTATAATTTTGCAAAGATATTGAGTGGGGTGGGGAAGACCGTTAATCTTATCAGAAAAGAAGACTTGTAAATTTCCTATTAATGAAGCTTAAAAAACACAGATTCATTTTCCAACTACATCATTGGGGAAAGTAAACCGGCAATTTTCTCGACAAGTTGTACAAGTTTTTTTCTATCCTTCCACTGTTTTGCATCAATCTGTGTAGCAAATTGTAAATCGTTATAGAATTCATTGCAAAGTGTCTCAGCCAATTCTTCATCGTAAACCACTGCATTTACTTCAAAGTTAAGATCGAAACTTCGAATATCCATATTTGCCGTACCTACTACGGATAGTTCCTTGTCCACGACTATAGTTTTCGCATGTACAAATCCTTTATGATACTGATAGATTTCTGCTCCTGATTCCAAAAGACGCGCATAATAGGAACGTGCAGCAAAATTTACCAGTTGCGAATCTGATTGGCCTGGCACCAATAATTTTATCTTTATTCCACTGGAGGCGGCTATGGTAAGACTATCCAACATGCTCTGCCCGGGAATGAAATAGGGTGTGGTAATAAGAATTTCCTTTTTCGCCAAATTGATTGCCTGCATTAAAGTCTGTTTGATTAAAGGAGTATCGGAATCTGGCCCACTTGCTACAATTTGGACAATTTTTCCTGAATTGGTGCTATATGTATCATCGGCGGAAAAGAAACTGGAATCGGGTTTCAATTTTTCCCCGGAACAATAATTCCAGTCTCCAATAAAAATATATTGCAAGGTAGAAACAACGGGACCTTCGATCCTTAGATGTGTATCTCTCCAAAATAATGCATTTGTATTAATTTCTGAATTGATATATTTATCGCTCACATTAATTCCCCCAACATATCCGATCTTTCCGTCAATTACTATTATTTTTCGATGATTCCGATAGTTCAATCTATTGGCGAGTGCAATTAGCTTTATCTTATAAAACGGAAATACTTCAACGCCAGCTTCATTAAGTCTGTTTACTTGTTCTTTTCTAATCTGTCTACTCCCAAAGTCATCATAGATAAAGCGGACTTTTACTCCTTCTTTCGCCTTTTCAATTAACAGATCTATTATCTCAAGTCCGATATGGTCTGCATCAAAAATATAGTATTCTATATGGATGTGTTTCTTAGCTCTTTTTAAGTCCTCAATAACCCGTGGAAATTTATTTTCACCATTCAATAAGAGTGAAACATCATTACCATAGGTAACAGGACTTAGGGATTGACTGAGAATTAGTGTAGAAAGTTTTTGGAATTTCTTTACAGATGGATGCGCGTCTGAAAATATGGAGCGAGAAATATCTCTTATTCGCGATTCCATTTTCTTCTTCACTTCAGGATTGTTGAAGACCTTTTTGCTGTATATCTTTCGCTTACGATAATTGATTCCAACAGAGAAGTAAATAATCATTCCCACAATGGGAAGGAATACTACTGCCAAAAGATAGGCTAAGGTTTTGGTAGTGCTTTGAGTGTCGTAAATTACCCTTCCACAGACTAGTATTACTAGTATTATGTAAACAATTTCACTGATTAAAATCCAATTCATCCTATGATTTGTTAACGTGGATAATAAAAATAGACATTTTAAATCAGGAATTGTTAAAAAAATAGTACGGCATATTATTGATAGGTAGCGAAAAACGATTTAAAGAATATTTGGGTATTAGAAAAAGGGATTTGTGAAAAACTTAGGTGTCAAAACTCGTCTCTGATCATGACTAAAAATCATGATTTCCAAGGTTTATCCAATGAATACTATGTATTTCCAGTCTTTCAGGATTCTGAAAAAAAACTTCATTATTTTCCCAAGTGGCTTGAACGAGATAATGGGTTCCTTTAAAAAAGTTCGCTTCAATACGTACCTGAAACCCCGTATTATCTGTTGATAGCTTCAATTGATGCGGAAATAGAATGAGGTTGCCAGAAGAATTTTTAGTTGGAAACAATTTTTTTGGGAGCACATTTACTTCTCCGAAGAAACCTGCTTGATATTCATTAGATATTTCCCCATATATCTTTTCGGGTGATGCAAACATCTCGACCTCTCCTTGTTTTAACATCAGTATATGGTCCGAAAATGCCAATGCTTCATCACTGTCGTGGGTTGCCGTAATACAACTTATATCATTATCCTTTAGATATTTGAAGAGATTCCTGCGTAAATTATTTTTTCTGAAAGTGTCTATATTGCTAAAAGGTTCGTCCAACAATAAAATCTCAGGTTCATTGGCTAAAGCTTTTGCCAGCGCCACACGCTGTTTTTGGCCTCCACTAAGATTTTTTACCAACGTATTCTTGTATATCTCCATATCTACAACTGCCAGAAGACTATCAATCCTCGCCGCATCCTTTGCTTCATCCATCCGTGAAAGGTGCGCGCCAAGATTTTCTGCAACTGTAGTATAGGGCATAATATTGAATTCTTGCGCTACAAGCTTCATGAAATTCTCGCCAGGAATTAGCTTGCTTTTAGGACCAAGCAATTTTTTGCCTTTATAGGATATTTTGCCGTGCTCCAAATGAAGAAGACCATAAATAAGATGAAGGAGTGTAGATTTTCCACAGCCGCTTTCGCCTAAAATACTGATATGTTCACCAGGTTTTAGATCAAAATTGATATTGCTTAAAATGGTTTTGTCACCATAAGAAAACGAATCGATTTCAACTTCCAGCATTTGTTAAAATTCTTATTTGGCTAGGATACCTTCCTTATCTACAACAGGAAGGGTTATGGTTTTGTCTTCAGAAATTGAATTCGGTTCAAAGACAAATTTTCTTTCAAATAATGTGTTTTCAGAAAAAAAGGTTATCAAATATTCATTTGTAAATCCAAGAACCTCTGTAGTAATAAATTCAACTTTCGCACTACTGTAAGGTTGTAAATCCCCTAAGCTATGACGAAGGGTGGAGGTCTTTTTATCCTCACTGTTTCCTCTGGAAAGTACTAGAATCGTGGAGATTTCAGTAGCTTTATTGTTCAACACGTAAATATTCCATTGTTGATCCTTAAAATCCTTATCCCATTCTTTTATAGCAACTATATGTACATCTTCAACCTTGGGAATTTGAATATCTTTTCGCATAATCAATCTTCCTTAACTTTCCACAATATCCAAACTACGAGAAGAGCTATAGCAGCAATTCCCAGTAAGATTGCTCCTACGGTTAGTTTTATAACAGAAATAATAAAGGTTAGATAAGCTGTTAGCGCTGCAATGACAACTAAAAAACCGATAACAAGATATTTTTTCATAGGCTACTATTTAAATTTTAATGAGCAAACCGAGCATTCCGTAATTTTTATCTTTAAGATGTTCAATAGAAACATCTTGTAAGATTAAATTCTTAATTTATAATACGCTCTTAAACTGTTCCAAAAACCGAACATCATTTTCTGCAAACATTCTAATATCTGGAATTTGATGTAAAAGCATGGCAATTCTATCAATGCCCATTCCGAATGCAAAACCTGAATAAACATCTGGATCAATATCACAATTTTTTAGAACGTTCGGATCCACCATTCCGCATCCCATAATTTCCAGCCATCCTGTTCCTTTGGTCATTTTATAATCGGTTTCGGTCTCCAGTCCCCAATAAACATCTACTTCTGCACTTGGCTCCGTAAAGGGAAAGTAGGAGGGACGTAATCTGATCTGCGATTTCCCGAACATTTCTGTAGTGAAATGCTGTAAAGTTTGTTTTAAATCGGCGAAACTCACGTTTTTGTCTACATATAATCCTTCTACTTGATGAAAGAAACAATGCGACCGAGCTGAAATAGCTTCATTTCTATATACTCGACCGGGTGAAATGGTACGTATGGGAGGTTTATTATTTTCCATATAACGAACTTGTACGGATGAAGTATGCGTTCGCAATAGGATATCAGGATCTGTTTGAATAAAAAAAGTATCCTGCATATCGCGTGCGGGATGATATTCAGGAAGGTTTAGCGCAGAAAAATTATGCCAATCATCCTCCATTTCAGGGCCTTCAGAAACGTTGAATCCTATACGTAGGAAAATATCAATTATTTTATTCTTAACGATAGAGATAGGATGCCTTGCTCCTAATGGAAAAGGCTGCCCTGGACGAGAAAGATCGCCATAGATACCAGATGATTCTTGGCTATTTTCAAGCTCTTCTTTTAATTGGGTTACCTTATCCTGAGCGGCATTCTTAAATTCGTTTATAACTTGACCAAACTCCTTTTTCTGTTCGTTTGGAACATTTTTGAATTCAGCAAAAAATCCATTGAGCAGACCTTTTTTACCTAAATACTTTATTCGGAAATTTTCAATTTCTTCTTTATTAGTTGAAGAAAAAGCTTGGACTTCCGCGATATGTTTTTTTATTGTTTCTATCATTTTACCATGTCTATTTGATCTACAACTTGGATAATTGTATTCAACATTACTAATATCTAAGTTTTTTAATTTGTTATTTCCTTAAAATTTTGGATTTCTAACTGAAAATTATGCTCCAATTATAGCGGTCTTTTCAAAACAGAATCTTTATTAAACCAAAACTTCCTTATCCACAAAATACTGGACAATTGCTTCTTTCATCAAAACACTCTGTTCTCCAGCCTTTAAAGTTGGTAAAGGCTCTAGAACATGATAATGGGGCCAACCTTGTTCATCAAAATAATCGAACTCATAATATCCATAAGGTTCTAAAAGCCTGCAGATAGCTATATGCATTAGGTCCAACTTTTCATCTTTTTTAAATTTTCTGTGAAGCTGACCTAATTCCTGTAAACCTATCAGATAAATGATGGCATCAAGATCCAATACTTCTCCATCTGCAAAGCGGTCGCTCAGCATCTTTACCAAGGTTTCCCATCGCTCTTTTAATTGTTCGTCGCGTGCCATAAATTTTATATAAATGAATTTACAAAGATAATTTTTTAATATGGAACTTAGGGGTGAAACACGACATTGAGAAAAGCTGTAACCGATATTGCTGGGGTCTCTAAAATAAAGGGTTCTCGGTGTTTGCGATATAAACAAGATCGGATGGATTTGTTCAGAAAAGTTTATATTTATCCAAATTTAAGGAATGAATAATATTGACATAGTTCTTGGTATAATCTTTATCATCGCGTTTTTTATGGGCTTTAGGAAAGGTCTGTTGCGTTCCCTTGCGTCCTTGATCGGGCTTGTGGCAGCAGTATATGGGGCGATGTTCTTTTCGGATTACATTGAAGTTTACCTTATAAAATGGTTTGATTGGAGTGATGATCTAAATCGGATCGCTGCTTTTCTAATTATGTTTTTGCTCATAATGCTGGTTTTTGCGCTGTTAGGAAGGGCCCTTACAAAAGTTGCCAATTTTATGATGCTGGGAATTTTCAATAAACTCTTTGGAGGAGTTTTTAATACCCTGAAGTTTGCATTTTTGCTCAGTGTAATTTTTATGTTCGTTAATGCTTCCGAAGAATATCAAATCCTTTCCCAACGAGATCGGGATTCTTCTCTGTTATATCATCCAGTAGCAGTATTGGCTCCGGCCATTCTTCCCGAGATTCAAAAACATGTACAAGAGCTTGATATTGATTTTATAAATGACGATAAAACTAAGGTGTACCCTTCCCCCAAGAAATATCAGGAATCAGATTCCACTTCTTCTACTTTTCCATAAAACTAAATTCTCCTTTTCAAAATAGATAAGGATAGTCTGCGCCACCTGATATCCCATTTCTAGAACTGCATTTTCATACACACTAAGCTGCTCTTGATGAGAGGCCTGAGGGTTTCCGGTCTTATAGTCTAAAATTGTAGCCGTGCCATTCTTATGGATATTTATCCTATCTGGTCGAATTATTCTCCCACTGGCTGTAATAATATCTCTTTCCACATATACCTTGTCTTCGCCATCGTAAAAAGCTTTGAGTTCCGTATGAGATAAGAGCTTTTCAACATTAAATTTTAGGACTTGAAAGTCTTCTTTTGGGATAATGGAACGCTCTTCAAGTAAATTCAAAACATTTTCTGCATCCTTTGCAGTATTGATTTTAGCCATGGTGTCATGAAGAATATTTCCAGAAAAAATGGCTTCTTCCAATCCACTTTCTATTAGATAGGAATCTGCAGCAACTAAATGTAAACTATGGTCTTCCGGACTACTTGAAAAGAATTTCGGTTCAATCTGATCTATTTTTACTTTAGGTTCGATTCTTTTTTCAGTATTTGTTCCAAATTCATAGACAACCTGCTCTGAATTCCATATTTCCTTCATTTTAAGAAATTCCATAAATAGTTGATTGTAGCTTTGTGGAGCTTCTTTTTTGGAATCTGTAGGTTGTTCGGAAAAAATATACAGTTTATCAACCGCCCGAGTGAGAGTTACATAAAGAAGGTTAATATTATCCAATTCCATTTGGCTTCTATGTTGTAGATACATCTGTTCTCCAATAGCGCTATAATTTTCAACTTCAGATTTGAAATTGATAAGCGCTTTATTGAAATTGAATTCGCCTTCTTCCAAAGGATACCAAAGGGTATCATATCTACTTTCATACAATTTAATGTCCGCAAATGGAAAAATTACTACGGGAAACTCAAGACCTTTTGATTTGTGAATTGTCATGAGCTGTACGGCATCCGTGCCTTCGCTCGCTGGAATAGAAGCCTTATCTTTTTTGATATCCCAGTATTCCAGAAATGCCATCTTATCGGCCATTGGTTTTAGACCAAATTCGAAAGCCAAATCCATAAATCCGAAGAGGTACGCATCTGCCACAGGAGAAAGATTGAAATGGTCAATTATATATTCAAAAGATTCATATACCGATAGCGATCGTATTTTATCAAGCCGGAAATCAACTCCATATTCTCGTAGAGTTCTACTGAATTTTAATTCGGAAGTACCTAAAAACTTAGAGAAAAATGTATGTTTCTCTTCGTCAATTTGCAGATGATCGTGAAGTCCATCAAGCATAAAAATCTTGGCTTCTTCATTTTCCGGAAATAAAGAGAGCTTATAGGCGAGCATCAGAAGTTGAACAATAGGGGAGGACTGTACAAGAAGCGTTTCAGATGAAATCACATGTATTCCTCTTTCCATCAAATAGGAACCTATGGCGACACCTTGGCTCTTTTTTCGTGTGAGAATACAAATATCTTTAGGTGAATAGTTTAATGCCAAAACTTCTTCGATACTTTGAAAAACTTTTTCTGAATAAGTTTCGGTACTGATGGTTTTATTGTCCTTTTCAATAAATTCTAACTTAACGTAACCCTCCTTCTTGTTGTTAAAACATTGGTTGTTGTCATTTTTATAAAGTTCTTGATGCGCGGTTGTGGCAAAGTAGGAAGAAAGGAAGGTAAAGAATTGATTATTGAAATCAATTACTTCTTCACAACTTCTAAAATTCGTTCCCAAAGAGAGTACTTGTTTTGTAGATGCGGGAAAAGGATTTTCCTTGTGGTAAAGCCCCATAAATTGTTCCGGCAATCCACCACGCCATCTGTAAATTGACTGCTTTGCGTCGCCCACCAAGAGCAGACTGCCACGAATATCGTTGTTGTCTTGGGCGAGTGCATTATCGATTAACGGAATGAGGTTTTCCCACTGCAGTTTTGATGTATCTTGAAACTCATCGATAAAGAAATGTCTGTATTTTTCTCCTAAACGCTCGTATATGAAAGGCGCGGGTTGATTTTTTATTTCTTGATTTATAAGGGAATTAAATTCTGAAATCGGCAATAGATTCCGGTCGGTCTTGATAACATCAAGCTCCTGATTTACAAGGTTTATTACGGATAGTGGAGTGATGTTTTTTAAGATGTTCTCAATAACAGAAAGTTTGAAAAACAAATTTTTGGTTTCTTTAAAATGATTTATCAAACTCGGAGTTAATTCATCAATAATTGCTGCTGTATGTGAAGAAACTCTTTTTGGATAAAGCGGTTTTTCTCCCAAAGTGTTTTGCCATGCACTTCCATAGGCAACATTCCGTCTACTTTCAGATAGTTTTTCAAAATAATCCCATAGATATCCACCACTTATATCCGTTCTCTCCACTCCATTTTCCTGCAGTGTTCGGATACATGTTTGTGCTTCTGCTTTTAAGGAGGTTTCAAAAATCCTTTTTTTATGGAGCAATTGCTTTTTGAATTCGGAGAAATCTTCCAATGATTTTTCCTTGAGTAAGGAAACATGATCCGCTTCATTTTCAAGAAACAATAGTTTTGATGCCCGGGCAATATCTCTTGAAACATCCCAGGATTTATCGTCGTCCGTTTTTTGAAGTGCGAAGTCCAAGATAATATCTGTTACCCTCTTGTTTTGGCCAGTTTTACTTAACAATGAATCTACTGCTTCTTCCAATAACAAGTCAGCCTCTAGGCTTACTTCAAAATTTTGGACCAATTTTAGATCACGCGCGAAAGTTCGTATCAATCTATGGTTAAACTTATCTATGGTTTCAACACTGAAAGCTGCATAATTATGAAGTAAATGTTGAAGAATATTTTTAGATCGGAAATGGATTTCTTCAATACTGAGACCAGATTCCTCCGATATTTTAAGCATAATTATAGGAGGTTCTGAAATACTTTCCTCCTCGCTGAACTTTTTTAAGGTCTGAACCAAACGCTCTTTCATTTCAGCAACGGCTTTATTGGTGAAGGTGATTGCCAATAAATGTCGGTAATACCCGTCATTTGACGATTGCAGAATTGTTTTTAAATACTCTTTAACAAGCGTAAATGTTTTTCCACTTCCGGCGGAAGCGTTATAAATTGAGATTGATGTAGGCTCCAAGGATATATTTTTTACTAAAATACCGAATTACGGTTATTTTTCTCGAAGTAAAGACCAAAATTGAAAAATCTTATCACATCTATAACACTTTTGAAAGAGGATATTGACTAAATTTGGGTTAATTAAGTATTAATCGATTAAAAAATAAAATTATGTCTTTTGAACTACCTAAATTACCTTACGCTTTTGATGCTTTGGAGCCAAATATTGACGCCAAAACGATGGAGATACATCACGATAAACATCATAAAGGATATACAGACAATCTGAATAAAGCCATTGAAGGCACTGACCTTGCGAATAAATCCATAGAGGAAATTCTAAAAAATCTAGATATGAAAAATAAAGCTGTCCGTAATAACGGTGGTGGTTTTTTCAATCATAGTTTATTTTGGAAAGTTATGTCTCCAAATGGAGGTGGAAAACCAAGTGGTGACCTAGCAAAAGCTATTGATGATGCATTTGGAAGCTTCGATGCATTTAAAGAAAAGTTCTCTGAAGCAGCAAAAACTCAATTCGGATCTGGTTGGGCCTGGTTATGTGTAAATAAAGGTGGAAAGTTAGAAGTTTCTTCTACTCCAAATCAAGATAATCCTTTAATGCCAGGAACTGATTCCGATGGTTATCCAATTTTAGGTCTTGACGTTTGGGAGCATGCTTATTACCTAAAATATCAAAATAAGCGTCCTGATTATGTATCCGCTTTTTGGAACGTTGTAAATTGGGAGGAAGTACAAGCTAATTACGACAAGCATAAATAATATATAATTATTTTATAATAGTAAAAACTGCCATCAGATTTCTGATGGCAGTTTTTTTATGCAGTTAAATATTTAAAAATATATTGAAAGATTATTCTCTTGTTAGATTTGAGATGATTACATGACTTCGCCATTTTTTTTGAAAATAATCAATAAAAAACCACCGTTTTTGGACGATGGTTTTTGGTGGAGAATATCGGAGTCGAACCGATGACCTCTTGCATGCCATGCAAGCGCTCTAGCCAGCTGAGCTAATCCCCCGTATTTCTGCTCTAAAGGATTTGATTCCGTTTAGGATGGCAAAAATAGTAATTATTTTGATACAGTGGATCATTTTAGGAAATCTATTGTTAGCGCCACAACCTTTTTAAGTTGTTCAGGTATTTCACTTTTAATCCATGGATGTTGCGCTCCGAAAACATGGTCTCCATTTTTGATTACTTCTAGACGACTATTAGGATTCCAAGCCTTTAATGCCTTAGCTTCTTTAATTGAAACTGTTGTATCGTCATCACCATGAATTATCAGGAATGGAACCTTTAAGTTCTTAACAGCTCTTTCTATATTGAAAAGATTTTCATTCGCTTTAAAATCTTCATAGAACTGAAAGTTGTGTGGAAGTTGCTGCTTGGTGCGACTATTCTCAATATAGGTAACACCTGTTTCTTTCCATTTTTCGAAATTTTCAGTATTCTCCTGAAAGCGCAGTTTAAAATCGCTTACGGCGGCCCAAGTAACAACTTTCTTGATGCGACTATCTTCCTCCGCTTTGATCAAAACTATTCCTCCTCCTCGACTATGGCCAATTATAGAGATATCCGATATTCTTTGGGTTAGATCCTCATTTGCATTATGAACGCTGTTAATAACCCTGTCAATATCATCCATTTCATGGCTGAAGTTGTTTTCCGCAAAGGCATCCAAATCTGGAAAATCTATGGGTTGATCTACAGTTCCACCATTATGCGAAAAATTAAATTTTAGAAAGCAAAATCCAGCATTGGCAAAATCATCCGCTACCAAATGCCATGCGCCCCAATCCTTAAATCCTTTATATCCATGGCAAAAAATGACCAAAGGGATAGGGGATGCGGATTCTTTATAATAAAGATCGTATAAAATTGGTTTTTTATTTTCTGCTCTAAGTACTAAGTTTTCTTTTTTAATCATCATTATATTTCTTTTTCAATGAATGGAATATTCGGATCACAAATTTCCACAATCAATTTCTTCATTTCCTCATTAAAGGAGTTTAGGACTATATCCGTAATTTCATTATTACGCGCGGATCGAGGTCCTGTTTTGGTGCCAAATGGTAAAAAACCTGAACTTAGATTCTTGAATGAGATAATTCCTGCTTCTGCATTATTAAAATCTACTTCCTGAGATATCATGGCCGCATAAGCCAAAACCTGGAATGCTTTACTATGCTTATAATCTTCAGTAATTGTTTCCCAATCGATGATTTCTACATCGCCTTGTTGCACATTTCCAGTCTTATAATCTATAATCCTTAATTTTCCGTTATAGCGATCTACTCTATCTACTATTCCACGTAGATTTATTGGGAATGGAATTTCTTCAATAGGAAGATTCATTGTCAGCTTCGTTTCAATTTTGACTATTTCTATTTCATTTCCTGCATTTACCTCTGCCATTTCTAGTTTTAGGAAATTTTGAATATATCTCTTGGCAACTTCAAAGACTATTAAATTTTTCCCTCTTGTAAATGTACCTCCTTTAAAGGTTTTTTGGAATTGCTTTGTAACCTCTTCGTGAATTCTACTATTCATGGCTTCCAAAACCTTAATATTTAAAATACTGCCTTCAAAAGGTTTGTAAAACGCTTCCAAGGTGTCGTGAACAATAGTTCCTAAAGTATTGGCAGCTACATTTTCCTCAACTTCTTCAACTTCTTGAAGCATGAGAATTTTCTGAAAGTAAAAATCAATCGGATTCCGAACATAAGATGTAAGTGCCGATGGCGAAAAACCTTTTTCTGCAAGTTTTTTGATGCGGTCTAAAACTTGTTCAGTCTTCTCAATTTTCTTGAGATATGTGGGCGCAATATTGATATGCGATGTTATGATCTGTTTCTCGTATTTATGATTTTTATTTTTATCTACTTCCAACTGACTTAAAAATCTACTCTTTTCTCCAGTATTCATCCCTTCAGAATGACCGCTGTATAGAAGGGTAATATTTTTTGCTCTCTGAAGTAGTCGATAAAAGTGATACGTATAAATAGCATCCTTTTCCATATATAACGGAAGTTGGAATTGCTGTTTTAAATCGTAAGTTATAAAGGATGAATTCGATTTCCCCGAGGGAAATATTCCTTCATTGACAGATGTTATTATAACGTTTTCGAAATCGAGAACCCGTGTTTCCAAAACGCCCATTACTTGTAGACCATCAAAGGCATCTCCCTCAAAATCTAAGCTCGTGGTCTCTAATAATTCTGTAAATAGTGTGTAAACCGTTTTTATCGAGCTTAAATAAGAATACTTTTCTGAAAGTCCTTTTATTCTTTGGAATATTTCTATTAATTTTTTAACCGTAATCGCTTCAATATTATTATTTATTACTGTTGTTGCAAGCAATTTTAATAACTTTAAGCATGCTTCTATTGCCAATGGCCCATTATTGTTCCAACTATTGAATACTAGCCTTAGAGCCTCCTGATCTTCAGGGCTACTAGATTCCAGAAGACTAGTTGAAGTGATGTGGGTTATATTTTGGGTATTAAATCTTTTAGTTATTTGGGAAGCACTTGATACTAAGGTTTGTCCAAATGGATGATTGAGAAGAGACAGAACATCCTTATAATATAAACTTTCGCTTGGGTGTAAATGAAGATTCAGTAGGAGCTCAAAGAAAGTGGGGCCAGGAAAATTCTTTAAGGGCATTCCCATCGTAATATTTACCTGGGAAACGTTCTCTGGCAAAGAGTGGAGTAGTGGAATTAAAAGTGATTCGTCTCCAAGAACGACAGCTGTTTTTTGTAATGTTTCGTTAGAAAGAGAGCGCAGCAATTCTCCTACATACTTAGCTTGGCCCACGTTTTTCTGAACTTCGATTACCTTAATGACTTTTTTAGAATTAAAATAATTGGGAAAATCTGGGATTCCCTCTTTTTTATAATAATCCCAGTCCTCTAGATATTTTCTTATGAAGAGGGAGGCGCTATGGCGTTTGTTATCTATAAAATAATTATCTGTATCCCAATATATTTCAGATTGACCTTCGGCCAATAGAGATTGAATAATTTGTTGTTCCGCAGTATTCAAAGCATTGAATCCAATAAAAATGTGTTTTTTAAGTAGATTGTTCTTAATATACGGATGAATGTTAGTTGCGGCATTGCGGTACACCATTCCTTGAAATCCGGTGTGTTCTTGTTCCAAGTGTGACTTTAAGTTTGAATAGAATTCCGGGAGGCTTTCCCAGAATTTTAGATAATTGGAAATGATAGAGGATTCTTCCTTTTCTACGCCCCATCTTTCTATGGTTTTGATATTCACCAAATATTCAAAAAACTCATTCGCTGGTACCATGTATCTATCAATTTCGTTGAAATCGTTTAGAAGCGTTATAGCCCACGTGGAATAACTTTCAAAGGTTTCCTTTGCATGGATAGAGTTAGTATTCAAATAAGCTTGATAGCTCTTAAAGAGGAGTTCGGTATTATCTACAATTGAGAGTTGAGAAATGTTTTCTACAAATTCTTCGACACTTAAAACTTGTGGCGCAAATTGGGTGATGGTATTCTCCTTCTTAAGCTGATTTCTCAAAAAACTTCCAGCTCTTTTACTGGGGAGAATAAATATAAATTCAGACAGATCAGAATGCCGATCTTTTATGGTCTTCAGTGTTTCTTCTATGAATGTAAGCATAGGGTTAAAAATAAGAAACGCCCTCGAATTTCGAGGGCGTTTCCATTTTATTTATTGAACCTATTCGGTTGGATTTATTTCTTCAAAGAAATCTCAACTCTACGGTTTTGTTGTCTACCAGCAGCAGTTTTGTTGTCTGCGATTGGTCTTGATGGACCGTAACCTTCAGAGGTTAGACGGCTTGCATCCATTCCAATAGTAACTAGGTAATCTTTTACTGAAGCAGCTCTTTCTTTAGAAAGTCTTTCGTTCAATTGTAGGCTACCAGAGCTGTCTGTGTGTCCTTCAATTTCGAATTTAGCTGTATCGTATTCTTTCATGATATCAACGATATTTTGAAGAACAGCGTAAGATTCTTTACGGATTGTAGCTTTTCCAAGGTCGAACAAAATAGTTTTAGAGTACTCGTTCAATTGCTTGATAACTTCTACAGATACTTCTGGACAACCGTTGTTTGCAACAGTACCAGGAACGTCTGGACACTGGTCGTCTTTGTCAAGAACACCGTCTCCGTCTCTATCTGGCCATGGGCAACCATCGTTTTCAGCAGGACCTGCTTCGTTTGGACACTTATCCAAGTGGTCAGGAGTACCATCACCGTCAGTATCTGGACAACCTTTAAATTCAGCTAGACCAGCAACAGTAGGACACTCATCAAGATGATCTGGCACACCGTCACCGTCAGTGTCAGGACATCCGTTGAATTCAGCTAGACCTGGCGTGTTTGGACACTCATCTAGGTGATCTGGAATTCCGTCTCCGTCAGTATCAGGACAACCGTTAAATTCAGCCAATCCTGGAGTTTCTGGACATTCGTCATCTTTGTCATAAATTCCATCACCGTCAGTGTCAACTCCACCAAATTGGAATACAACACCAGCTGAATGTTGGAAGTGGCTTATACCGTAATCATCTTCAAACGCGTGCTTGTAAGTAGATTGAAGGTTTATACCAATGTTTTCAGTGAACCAGAACTTCAAGCTAACAAGACCGTTAGCAGTTCCAAATCCAATATCATCAACCCAAGTATAACCACCACCAATACCAATAGAAGGATCGAACCAACCAGTTGGATTGATAGCATTTCTAAAGCTATACTTGATTTCACCGTCTGCACCGTAGTAGCTCAAATCATCAGCTGAAGCATCGCCGATTTTATTGATCTTGTTAATTGTACCGCCAGCGGTAAATACGAATCCACTACCAATATATCTACTTACAGCTATTTTAGAAACTGAAGGCAGAATATTCCAGTGGTCATTCGCATTGAAAAATTCGTCAAACATTTCGCCTCTAAGTGCGGGGTCGATTCGACCTTTATCATTGGTACCTGTAGGATAAACGTCAACAGCGTTCACTCCAACCTCGAAGGCCCAAGGATTATTTTCGTCTTGCGCATTCGCTACGCCTATCCCCATGAAGAGAACGGCCGCGACTAAGAATCTGTTAAGATGTTTCATTTTCGATTGTTATATTTAAGTGTTAATTAAGGGCAAAAGTAAGTTGTTAAAATGTATAAACAAAAGCAAATCTAATAAAATTTTCCTAAAATGGGTGCTCTTGTATAGCAGAAATAGGGCGTTTTACGCTTTTATGACGTTTAATTCCTTTCCTACCGATATAAAAGCCTCAATGGCCTTGTCCAAATGTTCCTTAGTGTGGGCCGCGGATAGTTGAACTCTGATACGTGCCTTACCTTGCGGAACAACAGGGAAAAAGAAGCCAATTACATAGATTCCTTTTTCTAAAAGCATATCAGCCATTTTTTGTGATAGTTTGGCGTCATACAGCATAACTGGTACAATGGCTGATTCTCCATCAATAAAATCAAACCCAGCATCTTTTAGGCCTTTTTTAAAGTAGGAAGTATTTTCAGCAAGTTTCTCTTTAAGAGAATTGTCTTTTTCCAACATTTCAAAAACCTTAAGTGATGCTCCAACAATTGCTGGCGCTAATGAGTTAGAAAAGAGATAAGGTCTAGATCTTTGGCGTAAGATCTCAATAATTTCTTTTTTACCCGTTGTATATCCTCCCATGGCTCCTCCAAGCGCTTTTCCTAAAGTACCGGTAACGATGTCAACTCTATCCATTACATTTTTTTCCTCTACAGTTCCACGACCGGTTTTACCTATAAATCCTGTAGCATGACAGTCATCTACCATTACCATGGCGTCATATTTATCTGCCAAGTCGCAGATCTTATCTAAAGGTGCCACAAGACCGTCCATGGAGAAAACACCATCTGTTACAATTAGTTTAAATCTATCACCATTTTCGTTGGAGGCGATGAGTTGCTTTTCTAGATCCTCCATGTTATTATTCTCATAACGGTAGCGGGAAGCTTTACAAAGTCTTACCCCGTCAATTATGGAAGCATGGTTTAAGGAATCTGAGATAATAGCATCCTCTGCGCCAAGAAGTGGTTCAAAAACTCCTCCGTTGGCATCAAAACAGGCAGCATATAATATTGTGTCGTCAGTGCCATAAAACTCGGAGATTTTTCGCTCCAATTGTTTATGGATATCTTGGGTTCCGCAAATAAAACGAACAGAAGACATTCCAAAGCCGTGCGTATCCATTACGTCTTTAGCCGCTTGGACTACTTCTGGATGATTGGAAAGGCCCAAATAGTTGTTCGCACAGAAATTAATGACTTCTTGACCAGTGGAAATTTTTATTACTGCATCTTGTGATGAAGTGATAATTCGCTCTCTTTTATAAAGTCCGTTATCCTTAATTTCTTCGAGTTCCTTCTGTAAGTGATCTTTAATCTTTCCGTACATATACTCAATGTTTAAATTAAATTGATGAATACGCAAATTTAATCTTTATTTCCCACATTGGATAGGACAAATGTCATCTTATGCTCTTAAAAACTAAATATATGCATCAATGAGTCCTGCATTTCCTAAAGAAAAATGCAAATAACTTTGATAATTCTCATGAAAAGTAAAAAAATCCTAAGTTCTTTATAGAAAGATGAGGTTGTTTGGTAATGTAATAGAGGGAAGAAAGGATTTTTATGATAGTTTCCTAAAGTTGTTTTAGATCGGAGGTTGGGACCCATCCATCTTTACCATCGGCCAAAGCAATTCTAAACCAATTGCCATCTTGAGCAGTTATTTCAACTTTAGTTCCTTCGTGGAGGATAAAAGCGGAGGCGCTTCCCATGGAAGGTTCCGTTTTGACCTCGAGTTGATTTGCGAAAATAATTGCCGGTTGCTTCTTGGTGTAATCTTCGTAAGTTAAAAATGACATTGAAAGTGCCATTACAAAAAAGATTGCAATCAACATAGATGTGGCGAACAGAAGACGTTTGATTTTTTCAGAATAGGAAAAATAATAGAGTAGGAAAATACCCGCAAAAATAATCGAGCATACCACAGATAATATAGCCCATCCATCAAAAGTGAATGTGTCGGCAATGTTGCGATACCACTTAGAAAAGACAGATTCTGGTAAAGGTTCTATAGAATCTATTCTGGCATTTTCAGCGAAAGCTAGATTATTTTTAATATCAGCATCATTGGGAGCAAGTTGGAGCGCTTTTTCATAATAATAAATGCTAGGTCCAATCTGGTTTAATTTATATTGTGCATTTCCCAAATTGAAATAGAGCTCAGCAGAAGTTTCTCCATTCTCCAAGATTTGCATCCAAGAATTAATGGCTTGTTGATACTTTCCATTTTTATAAAGCTCTTTTCCTTGCTCAAAGATATTTTCATTCTGACCAAAACTTAGAATTGAAAACAGCAAAACCGATATGTACAGCAATTTTTTCATCGTCATCTTTTTACTGTATTTGTTTATCAATATTTGAAATCACCTCCACGGACTTTTCGTAATCCTTATCTACGGATGCTTTAGAGGTAGAGGCATAACGAGCGAATTCACAACTTTTTAATAAGCCAATAAACTCATTAACGGTTTCTGGCTGGACCTTCCTTTCGGTCAACATTTTTGAAATGAGTCCTTTCTCCATATCGGAAGTTTCAATATTCAATTTAGCTTTTAGGTAATTGTGAAGGGCCAGCTCGAGAGACTCATAGAAGGATACAGGATTGAAGATGTTTTTCTTCGCCTCCGAAAGATATTTCCTAGCCAATCTATTTGCCTGACGTAACTTGCTTCCCTCTACATCGTCTAAGCGCGCTTTCCGTTTTTTCCCCGCAATTATGAATAGAGGAATCAACAAAAACGGTCCTCCTACCAACGACCAGAAAAGTAGTGACTTAAAAAAAGGTTCTTCGGAAATCGGTCTAAGATTGGCATCTAGTTTAATGTATTTAAAATTGTCCTTCGAAAGCACTACCTGTTGCTTATTGCTATCATTGCTTTTCGAACTGTCCGATGCGGTGATAGGACCATTTTCAACCTCGATATTAAACTCTTCAGAAGTGATCGTTCTATACTTTTCTGACTTGGGGTCGAAAAATGAAAATGAAATCGGTTGAATAGGATAAGTTCCTTTAAACTGCGGAACGATGGTATAGGAATCCGTGATGGAACCTTGCATTCCACTCATGGTGGTTGTAACTTTTTCACTTCTCTCTGGCTCATAAACTTCCAAAGAACTGGGTAGCTTTAAGGAAGGTGCGGTAAATAATTTTAGATTTCCTTTCCCGGCAATCTTTACATCCATTTGTAAAGATTCATTGGCATCTAGTTTAGTCTTATTTGTACTAACGTTAAACTGAAAATCTCCTACCGCCCCATTAAATCCATCTGGCTGTCCAGCTAATGGCAATGGTTTCACCTGAATTGTTCTCTTGCCGGCGGAAATGGTTTTGTTTACTCTTTCCATCAACCTACGACCGAAGATATCACGCCTACTGCCTTGTACATCGATTGGAATATCTAAAGTTAGCGGTTCTATCTCGAGCTCGCCTATTTTTTGGGGATAGAGAACGGTGGTTCTTAAAATTACATAGCGATAATCTTGACCATTGTATTTTCCATCCATAACCTTATAATTGTTTTGGTTATCGATATTCTGACTCCAGAAATCGGCATATTTTGGAGTGTCAATCTCACGCCATTGGCTAGTTATACTCACATCGTGGGAAACATACAGTTTATATGTTACTGTAATTGCTTCATTTAAATATGGATTTGAATTTGAAACTTCGGCAACCAAATGAACATTTTCACTTGCTACATATTCAGCATTGTTACCATCTCTCGGAGTTTCGACGGCGGCAGTAACTTCTATTTCAACGGGTGAAGTTTTATAGGTTTCTCCTTTCACATCTATTGTTGCCTGCCCAATTACTATTGTCCCTCTGGTTTGAGGAGACAAGAAATAAGAATAGGTTTTCGAAAAGCTTCTTTTTCCGTTGATCCATGAATTGCTGATGGATTGATTGGGACCTCCAACTACTCGAAAATTTTCAAAATTGGGCGGGGTGAAGTTGTCACCGTCCTGATTCATCTCAAAGTCTACTCGCAAACGTTCATTTATTCCTAGACGCTTTTTGCTCACTTTGGCATCAAATTGCACCTGGGCCAAGGCTCCTATACCTGCCAGCATAAATACGAATAGGAACATAAAATTCTTCATCTTCATAATCTACCAATCTTTATCCGATTGCACTTTCACACCTTTTTGTTTTTCGGCATTTATTTTTTCCTGTACTTTTCTTTCTTCATTGTTCATGGCCTCCAGAAGACTCTTTACTTGCTCTGGGGAAAGCTGTCCTGGAACAGGCTGTTGTTGTTGAGGTTTATCGCCTTCTCCCTCTTTTGGTTCGTCAGGTTTTCCCTCATCTTCATCTTTCTCACCTTTGTCTTCATTCTGATCTTCCTTGTCTTTTTCTTCCTTGTTATCACCTTTATCTCCTTGATCCTCCTGGTTTTCTTGTTTGTCCTGATCTTTATTATCCTCGTTTTTATCTTGTTTTTGATCTTCACTATCTTGAGGAGGAGGAGGATTTTTATCCAATAAATCCTTTGCCAATGCTAAATTATATCGAGTTTCATCATCATTCGGATTGTTGCGAAGCGCGTTTTTATAGGATTCTACAGCTTCTTGATATTTTTTCTCATTCATAAAGGTGTTTCCCAAATTGTGGAATGCTCTATGTTTTTCTGACTTGGAGGTTGCGGTTGTGGCAGCTTGTTTAAACCGGAGCATTGCTTCGGCATTTTTTTCCTTCCCATAATAAGCAGTGCCCAGATTATATTTGGCAGTTTCACTTTTCGGATTTAGAGAAATTGCTTTTCGATATTCGGCTTCCGCTGTAGAAAATTTTTGCTCCTTAAGGGATTGTTGAGCTTCACTCAAAAAATTCTGCGCAGCTTTTAACTCCTTTTTTTGTTCCTTGGTTTCTTGGGCAAATGTAAGGATAGGAGCCATGAACAAAACCAAAAATATGATTTTGCTAATATTTAATGTTGATATATTTATTGTTAAAATTGCCATTGCTACTTTGATTAATAATTCAATCTATCTCGCCTTCTTCTCATTAAACAAATTCAATTTTTCCAACCAAGCCGTTCTGCGGTCTAAAAGAAATATATCTAACACCAGCAAAAACAATGCCCCAGCTAAAAACCACTGAAATTGGTCTTTAAAGTCAGTAAATTGTTTAGCCTCGAATTCCTTTTTGTCCATTCCTCCAAGAATAGTTTTTACCTTATCCACAATCGCTTTTGTATTTGAACCATCAAGATATTCACCATTTGTAATTTTGGCAATCTCTCTTAAAGTCTCTTCGCCCAAACGACTTATAACTTGTTCATTATTTTTATCTCTGAGATAATACTGAAGTACTCCATTTCTCTTAATTGGAATGGGACCACCTTCAACGGTTCCTACTCCTATTGTGAAAATCCGAATTCCTTTTTCTGAAGCTTCCTCTGCAATCTTAGGAATGTTTCCTCCATGGTCTTCCCCATCTGATACCAATATCAAAACTCTGTTTTTTTGTCCTTCGTCATCATAAAAGGTCTGTGCCAGCTCAATGGCATCGGTAATGGCGGTTCCTTGGGAAGAAACCATATCGGTATTCATACCTGCCAAGAAAAGTTTTGCTGCTGAAAAGTCTGTAGTAATCGGTACTTGAGGAAAAGCACTTCCTGCGTAACCGATTATTCCTATCCTATCTCCAGCTAGATTGTTTACAATCTGAGTGATTAGCTGTTTGGATTTTTCCAAACGGTTAGGAGCTATATCTTCTACCAGCATACTCTTTGAAACATCCAATGCAAAAACAATATCCACACCTTCCCGTTTAACAGTTTCGATTTTGGTGCCTACCTTCGGATTAACGAGGGCAAAACTCATACATGCGATAGCCAAACAGAAAATTAGAATTTTTAGAACAGATTTGAATGTAGATCGATTTGGACTTAATTTTCTTAGAAGATCATTGTCAACGAATCTTTTTTGAACTGTTTTTTTCCAGAGCATCACCAATAAAAACAGCACCACTATCACCGGAATGGCGAAGAGAATATAAAAGTATATAGGTTGCTCAAGTTGGTACACGCTAAAAAGAGTTATTAAGTTTTTAAATTAATCCTTATAGTTTAAACTTTAGAGGAATCCTCTAAAAAGAGTAATTCTCAAAAGAAATTCAATGCCAAGCAAAACCAGTCCCAAAACGACCCATGGACGAAACATTTCGTTATAGTGAGTGTATTTGAATTCTTCAATATCGGTTTTTTCCAATTTGTTTATTTCTTCGTAAATCTTCCCCAATTTTTTATTGTCGGTTGCACGGAAATATTGGCCTCCAGTTTTTTTGGCAATGTCCTTCATCAATTGTTCATCTATTTCAACAGGAACATTTCCATATTGAAAACTGCCATCAGGTCGAATCGCTATGGGAGACATGGCCATGCCATTGGTTCCAATCCCAATTGTATAAACTTTGATGCCAAATTCTACAGCCAGTTCACTAGCTATTTTTGGATCGATAAATCCCGCATTGTTTACGCCGTCTGTCAATAGAATAATCACTTTACTTTTAGCTCTACTATCCTTTAAACGGTTTACTGCAGTAGCCAATCCTGAACCTATCGCCGTTCCACCTTCAATGACTGTATTATATTCCATCTCTTTAATAGAACGCAGCAAAAGTTCCTTATCACTGGTCAATGGGGTGCGTGTAAAACTTTCTCCTGCGTACTCTACGAGACCAATCCTATCGTTAGGGCGTCCATTGATAAAATGCGCAACTGTAGTTTTTAAAGCCTCTAACCTGTTGGGTTTTAAATCTCGGGCCAACATACTTGCCGAAAGGTCCATGGACATTACAATATCTATCCCACGCGTAGTTTTGGTTTTGGTAGTTTCATCAACCGTTCTAGGTCTTGCCATGGCGATAATGATTGCGGACAGCGCCAAAAGACGAAGTGCAAAAAGCAAAGGTTTTAGCTTTGCAAGCCAATTTTTTCCAGTTTTAAACCCTTCAATACTTGAGATCTTTAGAGAAGGGGTCAGTTGTTTTCTTTTCCATAAATACCATAGAACAAGCCCTGGCAGTATCAAAAACAGCCAGAAAAACTGTGGACTTACAAATTCGAAATTACTGCTCATTTTTTTCTGTTATTTCTAGCTCTATGGACGCTTCGATTCTTTTTTTGATTTCCTCGGCATATTTACCATCATCTTGATAGACTATAAGTACCTCTTGCAAACCATTTTCTTGAGCGAAGAGCATTAATTCATAAGTACTCTTATCCTTTAAAATTTTATTATCTGAAACCTGTACATTAAATTCACCGTAAGCTCGCAGACCTTTAATTCCTTTATTAGTTTCAAAATCATCACGTTTCACCAGTAAATTTTTGGCCCCACTTTTCTCTAATCCATCCAGAACAGCATCTAAGGCTGTGTCTAAGGCTATGTCTTGCTTCTGGTTAAATCTGAGAGTTGAAACCTTGATGTACAATTTTGATTTCATTTCGCCATAGGTGAAAATATCCTTTCCGCTTACTGCGCTATTAGTTGCATCGGTAATTGGAGTATCCATTCTGACAAGAACTTCAGGTGTTTTCAGGATAACTGCTGGATAACCGTATTCGCTTTTTATCCAGCGTCCCTCCGCAAGTTCACGAAGATCATTGCCAAACAATCTGTCCTTTAAATTGTCGAAACCTGAGATGCTTCCATAAATTACTCCCGCTAAAATAAAAACTAAAAGGACGCCCGAAATTCCAAGGATCAATTTTTTGCGTTTGCGTTTTTTCTCGAGCTTTTCAAGATATTCTTTATTTTTCAACAATTCCTCTTCCGTAGGCTCAGGAATAACCTCGTGTGTTTCATTGATGATTTCTTCAATGGTTTTTCTATCTACTTGCGCTTGTCCAGATTCCTGGTTCATTCTAGCAAACTTCACTAAATCCGCACGTTTAAAAATCTGATCCAATTTGCGGATTGTTTCCGTATCTAAGTCAAAGTTTCCAGCATCTTTGTGCATCATCAGGCGGGTGATAAGTTCATCACTCGTACTTTCCAAAGCAGCTTCATCTACTTCGCGGTCCAAATAACGCTTTACTATTTCTGTGAGACTGCTGTAGTATTCTTTGCTCTTATTTTCTTTTAACAATAGTGAGTTATCCAATTGTTTAAGCGCAACAATTGCTTCCTCATAGGGCGGCAATTGTTTTTCTGCAGCCTCTTTTCGTCTTTTTCTTTGCAAAAGATAAATTCCTAAAGCAATTAGAAGAAAAATGGGTAGAGCCCAATAGGAAATTTGTTTCCAATCAATAGGTGGGGATTTCACTTCAACAGCAGGTTTGATATCGAACATTTTCTGCTTAGTTGTATCGATTATCACATCATTTACCTCTATTCTCAGGGAATCTGTGAAAAAGGGTTTATTGTTGATAAGGATACGCTGCGGTGGAATTGTATATTTTCCGCTGTCAAATTGCGTCAGTCCATATTTCTTAATGAGGCGATATTTTGCCGCTTCGAAGGTTGTGTCGGCCTTATAGGATTCTATCATTTCCAGAGGTCCGAACGTTTGTTCTTCTGGAAAGACAACTACATCTGAAGAGTCTGCAAGAACATTTATAGTGTAAATAATCTCTTCGCCAATTCGAATTTTAGTAGAATCGATGGAGGAGGTAACCTGAGAAAAAGCGAAAGAAGAAAAAAGAATAAAGAACACCGAAATGAGAAAAGAGAAATTCCCGTTTGGGTTTACCTTTCTCAAATTCCAATTCTTGTATAACATTATATTTTTTATATCTAACATCTAAAATTTATCGTAACTAAAAGGTTGCCAGAGATTTATTTTCAGTTTCTCAGAGAAAACTATTTTTTTATTTTCCTTTGCTTAAACTCCTTAAAATCTAAAAGTTGCTTTCATATGAGAAAATTACACAATTAACCATTGAATTATCTTCTTTGAAAATACCCCAATAATTTTTTCACATAACTTTCATCAACTCTACAACTAAGAGCTCCTGCACCGCTTTTTGTAAAAGCTTCCGTAAAATAATCTGCACGTTCACGATGGTATGCGTAATAATTATTTCGAACACTTTTGGACCCTGTGTTCACCAATAATAATTCTCCAGTTTCTTGGTCCTGCATCTGGACCATTCCCAGGTTGGGGATTTTTTCTTCTGCTTGATCATAAATACGAACCCCCGTCAAATCGTGTCTTTTGGCCGCAATTTTTAAAGTATCCCGATAATTATCGTCTATGAAATCTGAAAGCACGAATACTATAGCTTTCTTTTTCATAACATTACTTAGGAATTTGAGGGCATTGGCAATATCTGTTTTATTGCTTTTGGGTTGAAATTCCAATAATTCACGAATTATACGAAGGACGTGTGATTTTCCTTTTTTCGGAGGAATATAAAGTTCGATTTCATCCGAAAAAAGTATCAGCCCAGTCTTGTCATTATTCTGCATCGCCGAAAAAGCTAGGGTTGCAGCTATTTCGGTAATAATTTCATTTTTGAATTGCTCTTGGGTGCCGAAAAATTCAGAGCCACTAATGTCCGCTACTAGCATTAGCGTAAGTTCACGCTCTTCTTCAAAAACTTTTACAAAAGGCTCATTATAGCGAGCGGTAACGTTCCAGTCGATATTCCGAACATCATCGCCAAATTGATATTGACGTACTTCACTGAACATCATCCCCCGACCTTTGAAAGTACTATGATATTCGCCACCAAAAACGTTGTCGCTCAAACGGCGCGTCTTGATTTCGATTTTACGTACTTTTTTGAGAAGTTCTTTTGTATCCACGGTAGTTTCAGATTTCAGGTTTCAAGTTTTAGATATAAGTTTCGCAACTTTTGACTCCAAACTTGCAACTATGAACTTTTTAGGGTACTTCGATTACATTCACAATCTTGTTGATAATCTCTTCAGAAGTGATGTTTTCGGCTTCCGCTTCATAGGTAATGCCAATTCTATGGCGAAGTACATCGTGAACAACAGCACGAACATCTTCAGGTACCACATATCCACGACGACGGATAAAAGCGTAGCATTTTGCGGCAACGGCCAGGTTGATACTTCCACGTGGCGAAGCTCCGAAATTGATGAGTGGTTTTAAATCTGCTAGTCCGAAATTTTCAGGAGTTCTAGTGGCAAAGATGATATCTAAAATATATTTTTCGATTTTCTCATCCATATAAACTTCACGAACAGAAGCTTGGGCTCTCTTGATTTGTTCTAGAGTTGCCACTGGATTGATTTGTTCGTATTCCTCTTTAAGGTTCTGACGAATAATTAATTGTTCTTCAGCAATTTGAGGATATTTAATGACCGTTTTCAACATAAAACGATCCACTTGTGCTTCAGGCAACGGATAGGTTCCTTCTTGTTCTATGGGGTTTTGAGTTGCCATAACCAAAAATGGTTTATCCAGTTTGAAAGTAGTATCTCCAATAGTTACCTGCTTCTCCTGCATTGCCTCCAAAAGCGCAGACTGGACCTTGGCAGGGGCACGGTTTATCTCATCGGCAAGAACGAAGTTGGCAAAAATAGGTCCTTTCTTAATGCTGAAATCATTTAACTTCATATTGTAAATGAGGGTTCCCACCACATCGGCAGGGAGTAAATCTGGAGTAAACTGAATTCGGCTAAAACTGCCGTGAACAGCTTTTGATAGGGTGTTAATGGCAAGAGTCTTTGCAAGTCCAGGGACCCCTTCCAAAAGAATGTGACCTTGGCCCAAAAGTCCGATCATCAGTCTTTCAATCATGTGTTTTTGACCGATAATAACTTTGTTCATTTCCATTGAAAGAATGTCCACAAAGGCACTTTCTCTTTCAATCTTTTCATTCAATGCCCCAATGTCAAAGTTCGAATTTGTAATTTCCATAACTGTTTTAGATTCAATATTTATGGCTTCCTTAAAAGTCCGTGCAAATTGAAAATTATATGACAAATTTGCTGTTAACGATTGGTTAAATATAAAGAGAGGAAATTTTAGTTCCCTCTCTTTTTCATATTCAAAAAATATACAATTTAAGGCTGTAGGTTGATCTCGCCCATATTTGTTACTTCGCCTCTTATTACGGCTACATTGTTTATTGTGACGGCAGGAATTTCTAATCTGATATCTGGTTGAACTGTAACCGAATAATTTCCATCTGGCACTCCGCTTAATAGAAAATCACCTTGAAGATTAGTGTATGAAGAAATTTCAGTAGATCCATTAATAGCAGTTACCATAGTTCGAATACCCAATGGTAATACTTTTCCAGAAATAGCGCCACTTTCGGCAACAGTGGTTGCTCTAATTACAGGTTTTAAACTGTACCCTCCATTTCCTTGGGCCACAATGGATTTATCAACGTCAAAATCTAAGATGAACTCATATAAAATACCTGGCTCCAATGTTTGATGTACCTGAACCTTTAAACCGGATTGTTGAGCACTTGAAGTGGCTAATGGCAATGTTTCTCCATTGACAACTATTGTATTCCGTTCTCCTAAGATTAAACGTATTTGACTGATTTTTCCCGCTGGAACTTCATCATTATACAAGAGAACATTCACCCCAGCGGTAAGCTCCAACAGATCATAGATGCCTCCTTCGATTCCTAAAACTCTGTCTTCTTGCCCGCCGTTATACTTTATAACAACTTCTTCTACATCAATAAAAACAGCGTCATAATCCCCTGGTGCATCTGTTAACCTTAGCGCTAATTTAGCATTTCCATCCGTAGTTTTTGAATCGTCATCACTACTACAAGAAGCTAAGCCAAGAAATAATAATGTAATTATGCTTAATTTTAATATTGATCTCATTAACTATGGTTTTAAAATTAGTTTTGTAAAACTAAGGCGTTGTAGTTAAGTGGACTCCTTTTTTAGGAACAATTAACGGGTTACAGACTACTCTTTTCTGAGTAGGAAATAATTAATTGAAAAATTTGATATGAAAAATAAAACAGCATTAATTACCGGCGCTACTTCCGGTATCGGAATGGCAACTGCAAGACTTTTAGCTAAAAATGGCCTAAAAACAATTATTTGTGGAAGAAGAGAAGATCGACTTCAAAAACTTTCTGACGAACTTTCCGCGTTTACCCATATACATACGTTGAATTTCGATGTTAGCATTAGAGAGGAAGTTTTTGCGGCCATAGGATCTCTACCTAAAGAATTTTCAGAAATAGATATCTTGGTCAATAATGCGGGAAATGCACATGGTTTAGAAACTATTGACGAAGGTAATCCAGATGATTGGGATGCTATGTTTGACATTAATGTTAAAGGCTTGTTGTATGTTACCAAAGCTATATTGCCAGATATGATCTCTCGTAAGAGCGGTCATATTATCAATATTGGGAGTACTGCGGGGAAAGAAGTTTATCCGAAAGGAAATGTTTATTGTGCCAGTAAACATGCGGTTGATGCTCTAAATCAAGGAATTCGTATGGACCTAAATGGAAAAGGAATAAAAGTGGGAGCAATTAATCCAGGTTTAGTTGAAACTGAATTTAGCAAAGTCCGTTTTAAAGGAGATTCTAAACGGGCAGATAAAGTGTATCAAGGATTTACGCCTTTAAAACCCGAGGATATTGCCGAGATTATTTGGTTCGCCCTTACCAGACCGCCCCATGTGAATATCGCAGATTTAACGGTTATGTGTCTGGATCAGGCTTCATCGACGATTGTAAACAAAAATATCTAAATACTATTCTTTTTAGGATTAGAAGTTTTAGGAATAATAGAAACAATACGCAGATAGGGAATTATTTTTCTCGCCTGCGCGGCAAAATATGATCAACAAACGACTTCTTATCAAAAACCTACTCGCCCATAGTGATGAGAGTAGTTTCTATGATAAAAAACGAAAAATTGATCTAGGAACTCGGGAGGGAAAGGCCAAGTTTCTAAAGCATATTTGTGCGCTCAGTAATAGTAATCCAGCAAATAATTCATTCATTGTTATAGGGGTTGAGGATGAGACTAATGAGATTTTAGGGACCGACTTTTTTGATGATAGTAAAATCCAGAATTTGATAAATGCATATTTGTCAAATCCACCACTCATCAGTTATGAAAATGTGGCTTTTCCCCATTTACCAATGGATAAGGTAGTGGGATTGGTCACAATTCGGCCAAGCGCAGAAATCACTTCCCTGAGACGCAATATCTGGAAATATTACGGAGGTTCCATATTCCTTCGCGATGGAAGTATTTCAATGCCGAAGAACTTCGATATAGAGATTAAGGATGTTAACTCTGAGATAGTCAAGTCTATAGAAAATGCCGCTAAAAACAATATTGAGATGACCTTGGATGGGGTGATAGACTTTATTTACCATCGGCATCGTGATCTGGAAAGTCATTACAAAGTTTTTAAAGAGCAGTTTGTATTGTGCTGGGCAGGAAATCCAAAAAAAGTCAAGGATGATCTTTACTATTCCCGTGTGGATATTGAGTTAATTAATGAACAAGTGCGTTTGTTTTATTCGGCTTTGGACGAGATAAGCATTTCTTACACAGATGATTATTTTAAAACAATTGAGTATGTGCCCTTAGGTTTAAGTGAACAGCTTAAATATTATCCTTTGGAAGAAGTGACCATTTATTTTAATGAAAACGGATCTTATAGGATTGACTCAAAACTTATTTTTGAACCGCCGCAATTCGATAAAAAAACACTTCATCATATCTACAATTCCACAAATGCATTGATGGATAAGCTTAAAAAGAAAAGCGCATTGACTCCTGGTGAGAAAAAGGATTTAAAGAATATTCCGTCAACCTATTTGATCTGTTTTTTAAATGGATTTGACGAAGCAATGGACAAGTTACAAGATGCTAAAGAAGTATTGAGAGATTATGATTCGCAGGCATATCAATTTTCAAAGGAGTCCTTGCGGATATTACGAAAAGTGAACTATAACTAGATTTTCACATTCTAGTAAAAAAAAGGAGGTCGTCGAGACCTCTTTTTTATTCATTAATTCCTGTATTAAGAAATTTCAATACTCTTTGGCGGTTTTTGTTTCGCCTCTTCTCTTTTAGGCAGGTGAACATTCAAAATTCCATCGTTATAATTGGCTTTAATTTTTTCTTCATCTATAGATTCCGGAAGGCTAAAACTTCGCTGAAAGGATGAATACCCAAACTCTCTTCTAGTGTAATTATCACCTGTTTCTTCCTTTTCCTCTTTTTTTTCCGTAGAAATTAAAAGGTTCTGGTTGTTAAGCTCTATCTTAAAGTCAGATTTCTTCATACCAGGTACTGCCATTTCTACAAAGTATTCATCTGCAGTTTCCCTAATGTTTACCTTAGGCAGTGACATTCCAGAATTGAAATTTTGTGAAAAGGCTGAGGGTAACTCCCGGTTAAAAAATTCATCAATCCAAGATGATAGCAATGGGAGGTTGTTGTCACTTTTTGTTCTTGTCAAACCTCCATTCTTAGGAACATTCATTAGTGTGTTCATAATAATTTAGATTTAAATTAAACAATAATTTAACCTGTTTAGAACAAAAAAGATGCCATCACAAAGTTATATCAAATCATTAAAAATTCAGTGACGTTTTTTCATAAAAAGATGTCATTTTGCCATAATTTACACGGTGTGTGATATAGACTCCTATTATAAAAAGAAAAAATGTCAGTTTTTAGTCAGATTTATTTCCCAGGAAAATTTGCTTTTCTCTTCTGAAGAAATGCTTGAGTGCCTTCCTTAAAATCTTCGGTGCCAAAACAGTTGCCAAATTCTTTGATTTCCACTTCAAATCCATTTTCGCCGTCCTTGAAGTTGGCATTAACAGCTTTAATTGCAGAAGCAATAGCCACACAAGAATTCTTCATTATTTTTCCAGCAATCTTTTCTGCAAACTCTGGTAATTCCTCTAAGGTGGTAACATGATTGACAAGGCCATATTGAAGGGCTTGTTTTGCATCTATCATTCCAGCGGTCATTATCATTTCCATTGCACGTCCTTTTCCAACCAGTTGGGGTAAACGCTGGGTACCGCCATACCCTGGAATTACTCCAAGAGAAACTTCGGGAAGGCCCATTTTCGCATTATCGGAAGCGATCCTGAAATGTGCGGCCATTGCCAACTCCAGACCCCCGCCCAACGCGAAGCCATTTATTGCAGCAATAACTGGCGTAGAAAGATTCGCTACGAAATCGAATAATAATTCTTGACCCTTAGCGGCCAATTGACCTCCATCTTCTACTGAAAAATCTGCAAATTCACTTATATCTGCACCTGCGACGAAAGCTTTTTCACCACTTCCCGTAATGATGATGACTTTTGTTTGAGATGAACCATCGGCCTCTTCAAAAGCATTTCGGAGTTCTTGAATCGTTTCTCTGTTTAAAGCATTAAGCTTTGAGGGTCGGTTAATAGTGATTGTTGTAATCCCATTTTCCGTTTCGGAAAGAATATTTTGATATTTCATTTTTGAAGTTTGATTTGACTAAATTAATCCTGCGCCTATAATTTACCTATAACTTTGAAATTTTTATGGCTTTTGCGGGCTTATACAAAGCTACTAAATTCCTTAAAGGATAGCCGGAAACACTACTGTAAAAGTAGTTTGCTCTTCGGAAGATTCCAGGGTGATTTTTCCGCCATAGGTTTCCACAATGTTTTTGACCATTCCTAAGCCCAGCCCCATCCCGCTGCTCTTGGTAGTAAACTGGGGTTCAAAAATGCAATCCCTATTTTCTTCTGGCACCCCAATTCCATTGTCTTTTACCGAAATATACACCCAAGATCCTTCCGTTTTTACTTTAACATCAATGCGGGGATTTTCAGGTTGCTTTTGGGTAATGGACTGGATACTATTTTTAACAAGATTTGTTATAACTCTAATTAATTGGGTGCGATCAAAACGTGCGCGAACTACCTCTTCATCTGAAAAGAAATAGATATAATCTTCATTAAAAATATCCAATGCCAACTTAGCTATTTTCACAACGTTAAGGGTTTCATCTTGTTGGGCAGGCATTTTAGCATAGGTGGAAAAGGCTGACGAAATTGAGCTGAGCGTATCTATCTGTTGAAGAAGTGTATTGGAATATTCCTCCATTTTTTGCTCTATGTTGGGATCATTTCTATCAAATCTTCTTTGGAAACTTTGAACCGTAAGGCGCATGGGGGTTAGTGGATTTTTTATTTCGTGAGCCACCTGTTTTGCCATTTCTCGCCAGGCAGTTTCACGCTCACTGGCAGCTAGCTGGGCGGCACTTTTTTCCAATTCGTCAATCATTCCGTTATAGGAATTGACCAATACGGATATTTCTTGAGGAGTATCCTTGATGTGAATTTTTTTGTTCCGAGTATGAAACCGCGTTAAGGAAAGTTTTTCACTGATTTCTTTAAGAGAACGCGTAATATATTTTGAAAGAAAATACGCCAGCGCAATGGCAACCAGCAACATAAAGAAATATGCTATCCCAAGTCGATATAGGTATGCGGTAAGTTCTTTGGTGATAACACCATCATCTTCAATATAGGGAAGGTTTAAAATTGCCAAAGGTTTAAAATAACTATCGGTGATATAGGTATAGGAGGATTGGTATTTCTGACCGTCTTCCTCAAATTCCTTGATATAACTTTTTGTAGGTGAATTTTGGAGCGCTTCCAAAGCGTATTCGGGCATTTTGGAAGAAGTGGTATCCTTGAAAAATGAAGGTTTTGAAGATTTTAAAAGATTTCCATTTAAATCATAAAGGAAAATTTCAAGGCTGTGAATGTCCTTGATTTCATATATTTTATCTTTAAAGATCAGAGGAATTTGATCCGTTTCCTCAGGATAGGTGGTGGTTTTTAGAACATAATTTATATTCTCACGGATGGCTGCTTCTTTCCTGAGAAGTCTGTCTCGGTGATATTCCTGAGCTTCTTCTTTATATTGAAAAATGGTAACAATTGCAATCAATATTGAGGCTCCTATGACCAAAAAGATCATTGAAAGAAAGATGCGAGTGCGAAGGGATTTTCTGTAAATGTACATTCACATTTTTTTGATCAAGAAAGATAGCAATAATTGAACCGTTAAGTTGGCATTTACATTTCCGACTTCTTTTTATTCTCCCGAATGCGTTTATAAAGTTTAAATCCCATCATCAACATTATTGCAAACACAAAAATCCCGATAGTCCCATAGATCCAATTTACCGCACTTTTCAGAATTACCAGAAATATTACCGCGAACAGAATAAGGGTTGGCCCTTCATTAAAAAGCCGCATATAGTTTGAAGAGTGCTTAACCACGTCGTTCTGTAATTGTTTAAAAATTTGATGACATTTAAATTGATAAATAATCAGCAAAATTACAAACCCCAATTTCACCTGCATCCATGGGAAAAATAATAGGTTTGTGTTAATTAGAATTAGCCAAGTTCCAAAGAAAACTGCCAGAATCATGGATGGCCATGTAATAATATTCCACAGTCGTGATGCCATTATTTTAAGCTGTTTTCCTAAAATTTCCTTTTCTGGAGAGGGCTTGTCAAATGCCTCAATTTGATAGACGAATAAGCGTACAATGTAAAAAAGCCCCGCAAACCAAGTGACGATAAAGATGAGGTGAAGGGATTTTATATATAGGTAATAATCTTCCATAAGGACAATTTAAAAAAGCTTAAGCAAAATTAAGCTTTTCATATCAGACCTTTTGGAATAAAATATTGTTGGTTTGAAGGATTTTGATGGTTTGTTTAATTCTAAACCTTATAGAAATAGCAATCAGTTTTTAATAAATTTCTTTACAATATTTCCTGTAGCCGATTCCATTCGTAGAAAATACATTCCGGAATTTAAGCTTGAAACGTCTATTTCGTTTAAATCCCCACTCTTTTGTGAGATGACGGTTCTTCCATTTACATCAAGAACTACAATAGAATTCAAATCCATATTCGCAGTAGCTATAAATAATTTATCCTCAACAGGATTGGGATAAATATTTAGTTTACTCATATCATTTTCAGGCGTTGACAAAATTTCATTAGAAAAATAATGAATAAATCCTGGAGAAGATTCGTATATAAGTGAATATTGATCCACGAAAGATCTTAGAGGTACCCTAAATTCCAATTCACTCATATTATAAGTAGGACTTCCCTCTGTGCAATTGGTTTCGTCTTTTACATAATTTTCGGGTACAAGTATAAAGTCTGACCAACCCTCATAATCGTCGGTCAGTTTAAAATCTCCACTTACACTAGCACAGCCCTCAAAGCCAGTAAATGTTAGATCTGGATGGATTGTAAGTTGTATATAGCCATCATTGTCAATTGGGTACCAATCTCCCATATCTGCCTCTATCCAATGGAGATACCAAGTTTGAAAAAGCAATGGGTCTGGCTCTGGCACTATTGAGGTTCTAAAAACTGCCGCATTGTAGTTTGCATCGTAAATTGTTAAACCTTTAATTCCATCAGATATCCAATAATTATAAGATAAGGTTTTGGATTCCATAAAACTATTTGATAAAACCTCATAGAAATAGAGGTTTTCATAGTGGCAGTTTTGTTCTACGCAATCGTGCAGAGTTACTCCAATGGAACCGAAAGTCACATAATTTCCGCTGAAATTGGCTGAGCCGAACATCATATTAAAGATTCCTCCAGCCTCGAAAGAGTAATCTCCGGAATTTTCGTAAATAGCAAAGCTTGGATTTTCACCATTTGGAGTATAATATTCAATGTTACCTATCTTCAAATATTTTAAATTGAAAGTTTCATTTACCATACCGGCAGGTTGGGAAAACATTTGAATGGAGGCAAAAAAAATCAGAAAAGGTATAGATTTTTTCATATCGAGCTGTTAATCACATAAATATAATAAAAAAGATGAGATAATTGCTCTTATAAATACTTTTCAGAAGGTAATACTGCGAAGTTGTTAGATTTGCTTTATGTTTCTTCAGAAAACCCTATTCCTTGAGAGTGTTTTTAATTTCTCGGTTCAGAAAGAAACCAGTTACAATTGTAGAAAGAAAATCGGCAATTGGGAAAGATATCCACACTCCTAATTCCCCGAAAAAGTGCGGAAGGATAAATATTAGAGGAATAAAGAAAAAGCCCTGTCTGGTTAAGGTTAACAATAATGCGGGTACTGCTTTCCCAATAGCTTGAAAATAAGCAGAGCCAATAAGTTGAATTGCAATAATTGGAGTAGCGGCAAAAACCAATCGCATATTACGCGGGGTTTCTGAAAGTATTGCAGCATCATTAGTAAAAACAGACACGATTTCTTCGGGAAAAATCATGATTATGGCAAAAACAACGAGTGCTAGTCCACCTGCATAAAAAATAGCTTTGTTTATAGATTCCCGAACTCTTTTATATTGATGAGCTCCATAGTTGTAGCCAGCAATTGGCAAAAAGCCTTGGGTAACACCTAGAACGGGAAAGAGTGCAAACATCAGCATACGTCCTATAATCCCATAAGATGCAACAGAAGCTTCACCACCGTAATTAAAAAGAATATTGTTCATCAAAAGATATGTTACGCTAACTACTGCTTGGCGTGAAAGGGTAACAAAGCCCAAGGAAGATATTTCCTTTAAAACCGGAAAATCCAATCCGAAGTGGGCAAAATTGATTTTTAGTTCAGATTTTTTACTTAAAAAGAAATAGAGAACATACGAAAAACTCATTCCATAGGAAATGGTAGTAGCCCAAGCGGCCCCAGCCATTCCCCAATCCATGATATAAATAAAAATATAATCTAATAATAGATTTCCAATTGAAGGAATGATCATGGCAATCATTGCGAATTTTGGTTTTCCCTCGGCTCGAATTACATTGTTTCCCATCATGCTCAGGGCCAACAATGGTACACCATAAAGCACAATACGGTAATATATCTTGGCGGGTTCAAAAATATCCCCTTTTCCTCCAAAGGCGGGAATAAGTTGGTCAATGAATAATAACCCGAAAACCACCATGAGAGTGGTAAGCAATAGGGTTAGGGTTATTTGATTCCCGAAAGTTCTAAGAGCACGATCTTTATTGTCTGCTCCCAAAGCACGGGAAATAATCGAAGAGCCTCCAATTCCTATCGCCATACCTAGAGCCGCGATAAAAAATGATACTGGAAGAACTACATTTATAGCGGCTATTGCGATTGATCCAATCCAATTTCCAACGAAAATAGTGTCCACCAACACATTTAGGGACATCACCAATATACCTATGGATGCTGGAACGGCTTGTTTTATCAATAAGCTTCTAATGGAATCTGTACCTAAAATTGTGCTGCCACTGCGTTGCATTATGCGATTGCAGTTTTCACATCCACAATTCGATATCTATCAATCCATCCTGCCAACACATCGGCCCAATCATCACGATCGTTCAAACATGGAATGGCAGTAAGTTCTTCACCTCCCGCTTCCAAAAATAATTCCTTGCCTTCCATGGCAATTTCTTCTAGGGTTTCTAAACAGTCGCTAACAAAAGCAGGAGTTACCACGGCCAATTTCTTTGTGCCTTGAAGACCAAAACGTTCAATGGTTCTATCTGTTGCTGGTTTAAGCCAAGGGTCAAAACCCAATCTAGACTGAAAGCTGTTGGAATAGGTGCCTGGTGCCAAATTGAGTTTTTCTGCCACCAATTCGGTTGTCTTAAAACATTGATGTCTATAGCAAAATTCATGCGCAGGAGAAGGAGTAGCGCAACACGACTGATCCAACTTACAATGTTTTTTTGTGATGTCTCGTTTTAAAATATGTCGTTCTGGAACGCCGTGATAACTGAAAAGTAAATGGTCATATTCCAAATTTTCCAGTTTTTCCGCAATACTTTTGGATAAGACGTCAATATATTCGGGTCTGTTGTAAAAAGCCGGCAAGGAGGTGATATTAACATTGGGGAAAAATTTATTTTTTAGTTCCTCAACTTTCACATCTATAGTTTCTGTTGTGGCCATAGCAAACTGTGGATATAGCGGAATAGTCAATATTTCATCTACACCTTGATCCACCAGTTCTTGAATCCCTTTTTTCAGGGTTAAACTGCCATATCGCATAGCCAAAGCCACCGGAATATTTGTTCTTTCTTGAACTTTTTTCTGAAGCCTTTCAGAAATCACAATTAATGGAGAACCTTCTTCCCACCATATTTTTTCATAAGCTTCGGCAGATTTTTTAGGGCGTGTATTTAGGATAATTCCTCTTACAATAAAAGACCGAAGCCAGAAAGGAACATCAATGACCCGTGGGTCCATCAAAAATTCGTCAAGATATTTTTTAACGTCTTTTGGATCTATACTATCGGGCGAGCCGAGATTTACAAGAAGTACACCTTTGGACATATTTACAAAATTTAGTTTGCAAAGGTACAAGTCTTTGCGCAAAGACCTTATAGGTTTAAATATAATACGGAGTTGAGTCTACCTGTTCAAGGCCATTAAATATTTTTTCGGAGTTGTTCCAAACTTCTTTTTAAAGGCTGAAATAAAATGACTTGAAGCGCTGTAGCCAACTTTTAGACCAACTTCATTTACATTATGGGCGCCGGTAGCCAGTAGCTGCCTAGCAACTTCCATCTTATAATCCAATAGAAAACTAAATACGGAATCCCCATAAATCTGTTTGAAGCCCTCTTTTAACCGATTGAGTGGAAGACTTATTTCATCAGACAGCTCTTGAAGTGTTGGCGGCTCGGCCATTCTGGAAATGATTATTTCTTTGGCCTGTTTGATTTTCAATACATTTTCTTCATCAACCAAAAATGGGCATTGATCTATGTTTGCATCCGCTGGACGATTAAAATAAAGACTTAGAAGCTCATACGTTTTCGATTTAAAATAAAGTTGTTTTATACTAGGATTAAGATTATAATTCATCAATTGGTTGAGGACAATGGTCATAGAGGGCGTAATCTGGCCGTCTTTATAGTATTTACGATCTTTGTTTTCCTCGCTTAAAAAAGAAATATAGCCCGCCTCCGAAGAAAAGAAACTGTGAAATTTATTAATGGGAAGTAAAATTGAGATGGCCCATGAATCTTTTTGGAGCGTAAGATCTAATGGAAGGTCTTGCTGAGGATTATAAAGCAGGAGTGAATATTCCTCTTTTAACGGAAGTATATAATTTCCACTGTTGAAATTAAAATTTGCCGACCCTTTAATACAGAAATGAAATTGAATCAAATTAGAGTTTACCTCTCTTTTAAATGACTGGTTGTCATCAGTTTCATTATTAAACTTGAGGATAAAGAATCCAGGTTCGAACTTAATTTCTTCATAAAATCCTGCACTATCTGTGTGCAAGCTTTTAGCGACATTTTCTTGGAAGTCCATAGGTTTTTTGAAAGGTTTTTTATTTAGAATTGTTCTAAATTGCTGTGTGTAAATAATCATTGAGCGCGCTAAATTAGGGCATCTACAGACCTTTTTGCGTTTAATTATATAAAATTTAACAAGCAGCGATACAAATGGTACCGCCAGCGTTGTTTTTTGAAAATCAATGCCATTACTTTTGTTCTGTATTATTATGGAAAAAAAATCTTCACATTCTCAGAATTCCTCCGAAGGTAATTTTTATGCCATCGGCCTGAATTATAAAAAGGCTGAAGCCGAAATCCGAGGACATTTTAGTATAGCCGAGCATTCAAAAGAACAGATGTTATTGGATGCGAAAGCTGAGGGGATTTCTTCGCTCAGTGTTTTATCCACCTGTAACCGTACGGAACTGTACGGCGTGGCGCAGCATCCTTATCAATTGATAAAACTCCTTTGTGAGCACACCAATGGAACCATTGAGGAATTCGAAAAGGTTGCTTATATTCATAAAAACCAAGAAGCTGTTGCGCATCTTTTTAAAGTGGGCACAGGTCTTGACAGTCAGATTTTAGGCGATTTTGAAATTATCAGCCAACTTCGGAAAAGTTTTAGACTTTCAAAGAAATTGCAATTGATGAATCCATTTATGGAACGGCTTGCCAATGCAGTAATTCAAGCAAGCAAACGTATTAAGAATGAAACCGGAATTTCCTCTGGTGCTACTTCTGTTAGTTTTGCAGCCGTTCAATATATCATGAACTCAGTTTCAGACATTTCCGAAAAAAATATTCTTTTATTTGGAACTGGCAAAATAGGACGGAATACATGTGAAAATTTAGTGAAACATACTAAAAATGATCATATCACCTTAATAAATCGGACTAAGGATAGAGCTGAAAAAATTGCCGGAAAGTTCAACTTGATCGTTAAAGATTTTGAAAACCTCGAAAATGAAATTTCAAAATCAGATGTTTTAATTGTCGCAACTGGGGCACAGATGCCTACAGTTTCCAAAGAACTTTTGAATATTCAAAAACCACTACTCATCTTGGATCTTTCAATTCCAAAAAACGTGTCAATGGATGTAGAGGAAAATGAGATGGTTACGCTAATACATTTGGATGAACTGGCTACATTGACCGATAAAACATTGGCACAACGTGCTCGTGAACTTCCTTTGGCAAAGTTGATTATAGAAGAAATTGAAAGTGAATTTAATCAATGGGCGGAAGATCGGAAATTCTCACCGACCATCAGAGCGCTGAAAATTAAGTTGGCCGAAATCAAAGCGGGCGAAATTGACTATCAACGCAGAAAGATTGAAGGGTTTAATGAAGAGCAGGCCGAAATAATTAGCGATCGGCTTATTCAAAAAATTACTACCCATTTCGCCAATCATCTAAAGGGAGAGGAAGGATCTCCGGAAAGTATAGAACTCATTAGAAGAGTTTTTCAACTTGAAACTGCCTAAAATTGAAAAAAACAATCCGCATTGGTACTCGCGATAGTGAACTTGCACTTTGGCAGGCTAACACCGTACAATCAAAACTTGAAGATTTAGGATATTCCACCCAGCTTGTTCCGGTAAAATCAGAAGGCGATCTAATTCTCGATATTCCTCTATATGAAATGGGAATTACGGGAATTTTCACTAAAACTCTGGACGTAGCCATGATTCAGGGAAAAGTGGATATTGTGGTTCATAGTATGAAGGATGTTCCCACATCTTTACCAAAAGGAATTGTACAAACCGCGGTTCTACAGAGAGCGACCTCAGATGATATTTTGGTTACGAATGGCACGATTGACTTTGAAAAACCTTGCACTATCGCTACGGGAAGTTTAAGGAGAAAAGCCCAATGGCTTAACCGATATCCCAATCATGAACTTGTGGATTTACGCGGAAATGTAAATACCCGACTTCAAAAATTGAATGATAATAAATGGGAGGGTGCTATTTTTGCAAAAGCCGGAATGGAGCGACTTGGATTTATAAGCGGAAACCAAATTGATAGTCCAAACTTCGTGGGACCTTTTCAAAATCTAGATTGGATGATACCTGCACCCGCTCAAGGAGCAATGGTGGTGGTGGCTATGGACAATGATGCCTATTGTAAGGAAGCAAGTTCAAAACTAAATCATAGAGAATCCCAGATCTGTACATTAATAGAACGCCAATTTTTACGTACATTAGAGGGCGGTTGTAGTGCACCCATTGGTGCCTTTGCAGAAATTGTGGACAATCAAATAGTTTTTAAAGGCTGTCTTTTTTCTTTGGACGGGAAAACAAATCTAGAGATTGAGAAAACCACTCCTCTGCCTGGCTCGCATGATGTCATGAACGAAAATGAATTCTTTTTAGGTATTACGCAATTCGGGAAAGATTGTGCCAATAAAATTCTTCAAAGCGGCGGAACGGAATTAATGCGCGTTATAAAAAGCGAATTGACATGACACTCTGGGAAAAAACGAAACCAACAGATATTGTTGTTGGTTCTTTGGACCTAGGGCTTTTAGCTTTCCTTATATTCGATTTTGGATATAATAACTTCACTCAACTTTATCAGTACAACATTATCGCACTGCCTCTTTTACTATTGGCGCTGATAGGATTTAATCTATATAAATATTTCACGTTTAAAAGAGATCATGAAATTTTCAGAAGTGCAAGAATTAGCCTTATAATTTTAACCGCTCTTGTTTTAATAGGGCTGATAACAATGATCCTCCAATATCAAGGATCGTTGACCGAAACATTTTTGGCGCAGCGATATGTTATTGAATATGGTCTATTAATCTATTTTTTTATACGTCTTACATTCCTTATCCGTAAAATTTACAGTCTTTATTTTAATCCGGCCATATTATTTGTTGGAAGTTTCGCAATAATTGCCCTTGTGGGCACATTTCTTTTGATGCTGCCCGAAGCTACCAACTATGGTATAACCTTTACAGATGCTCTCTTTACCGCCACTAGTGCAACCGCTGTAACAGGACTAATTGTTATGGATACTGCTAAGGATTTCACTCCCATGGGTCAGACTGTTATTATGGGACTTTTTCAAATAGGCGGTTTAGGGATGCTTACTTTCACTTCATTTTTTGCTTATTTTTTTAAGAGTGGCGCTTCATTTAAGGAAAGTCTCTATATGAAGGATATTTTAGGGCATGACAAGTTAAATAGTGTGATGAAAACGGTTATGCAAATTGTGTTATTCTCATTAATTCTTGAAGCTATTGGCGCTGTGATTATATATAATTCAGTTTCAGAAATAAATACAGCCAGCGAAAGAGGGTTTTTTGCCGTATTTCATGCGATTTCGGCATATTGTAATGCGGGCTTTTCATTGGCATCAGATAATCTACATGATCCAGGGCTTCGGTTTAATTATTCCGTGCAATGGGTTATAATGATTTTAATTGTTTTTGGAGGTCTCGGATACCATATAGCTTACAACATAATTCAGTACTTTAAAAAATTCGTTATAAACATCTTCAGCAAAGAAAATCGTGTCTTTATATCTCGAGTAATAAATCTAAATACCAAAATAGTACTCTATACTACCCTTATCCTCATTTTTGTGGGAGGTCTTTTCTTTTATTTCTCTGAGCAACATACCCATCTTTTACAGCACAAATCTGTCTTTGGTAAAATAACAACAGCAATGTTTTCTTCCATAACAGCTCGTACTGCCGGTTTTAATACAGTGGATATGACAAGTTTCACCATTCCTGGAATTTTGTTTATGATGTTTTTGATGTGGGTTGGAGCATCTCCTGCATCAACGGGTGGAGGAATAAAAACATCCACTTTTGCTCTGGCCGTGCTCAATATTTTTTCTATTGCACGAAATAAAAGGCATATCGAAATTGGTACAAGAAGGGTCGCTTCAGAAGCAGTAAATAGAGCATTTGCTATCATTACCATATCTTTGTTGAGTATAGGAATGGGCATTCTGTTGTTATTGTTTTTTAACCCAGAATTCACCTTATTACAAATAGCTTTCGAAGCTTTTTCAGCCTTTGGAACAGTGGGTCTATCCCTGGGAATTACGTCTCATCTCTCTGAAAGTGGAAAATATGTAATTATCTTTTTAATGTTCTTCGGAAGAATTGGTCTCCTTAACCTAATGATTGGAATATTAAGGAGCATGCATAAAACGGAATATACCTATCCGGAAGAGAACATTTTGATAAATTAAATTATCAAAATAGGTAAGAGTAATCTGACTAATAGTTCAAGAAATGAAGATAATAATCATAGGACTTGGAAATTTTGGAATGTCCCTGGCAATCCACCTCTCTGATACGGGAAATGAAGTAATTGTTGCAGATCATGATCCAGAAAAGGTTGAGCAGATCAAAGACAAAGTGGCTCATGCTGTTACAATGGATGCCACCAATGAAAATGCCTATAACGGATTGCCCCTCAAAAACGCCGACATAGCTGTTATTGCTATCGGTCAGCGCAATGGAGCAGGCATTATGAGCACGGCAATTGTTAAGAAATTGACTAAGGCCAAAATAATTTCTCGTTCTGCTTCTGCCTTAGAGGATACTATTCTGGAGGCGATGGGAGTAGATCAAATTATTCATCCCGAACAGGAATATGCGGAGCGCTTCACCAAAAAAATAAATTTGAAAGGGAGTATAGATAATTTTGAAATAGATGATGAATACCTCGTTTCTGAAGTCCAAACAGGAAAATCTTTAGTGGGAAAAACCATACAGGAATCTAATTTCAGAAAAACCTATAAGCTGAATATCATTACTATAATTCGAAAAACAAATCATACCAATTTACTGGGAAGAAATGTAGAAAAACGTGAAGTCGTAGGCTTACCAAAACCGAATATGATTTTTCAACAGGGTGATATTTTGGCTGTTTTTGGTAAAGATAGTGATGTGAAAAAATATTTAAAGGAACATGGCGACGGTACTATCAACTAAGAAACTAAAATCGAATCAGCGCTCCTTGCTATTTCAGGCTGGTCTTTCCGTGGTGGAATATAATGCCATACATATTAATTTACTACCATTCGAAATTCCTGAAAGCATAGAAAATGCCATTTTCACCAGTCAAAATGCGGTTTTGTCATTTCAAAAATCAATTCCGAAGAATATGAATCTAAAAATTCATAATTGCTTCTGTGTGGGTGAAAAAACGAAATCACTTTTGGAATATTATGGCCATGAAGTAGTAATGATGACAGAATATGCTACAGAATTGTCCGCCTATTTAGTGGAAAACCATTCACAAGATTCATTTTGTTTTTTCTGCGGAAATATTCGCAGTGATGAGATTCCTACACGTTTAACGGAAAACAATATTAATTTCAAGGAAATTGTAGTGTATGAAACTACCCTCAATCCTAAAAAATTCGAAAGGGATTTTGATGCAGTTTTATTTTATAGTCCAAGTGGGGTACGGAGTTTTCACGAAATGAATTCTTATAATAATAATCCTTCTATCAAACAGCCAATAGCTGTATGTATCGGCACTACTACAGCTTCCGAAGCAAAAAATTATATGACAAATGTTGTGGTATCAAACAGCACAACTGTAGAAAGTGTGATAGCCAAGACGGCGAAAATATTAATAAAGTAAAAACTAATGACCTCAAATATTTTCAGATATGAGGTCTGAATTTTAAGATCATGATTAAAAACGATTTATTCTTAAGAGCCCTTCGCGGAGAGACCGTGGACAGACCACCAGTATGGATGATGCGTCAAGCCGGAAGATATTTGCCTGAATTTATGGAAATAAAGGCGAAATACGATTTTTTCACGCGGTGTCAAACTCCCGAATTGGCTAGTGAAATCACAGTGCAACCCATCCGAAGATATGGGATGGATGCTGCAATTCTTTTTAGCGATATTCTCGTTATTCCCCAAGCCATGAATATTCATGTGGAAATGAAACCAGATTTCGGCCCATGGGTACCAGATCCAATCAGAAAACCAGAAGATTTGCAAAGAGTGATTGTGCCGAACATAGACGACACTTTAGGTTATGTTATGGAAGCTATCAAAATGACCAAGGAGAAATTAAATGATGAGGTTCCATTAATTGGTTTTGCTGGAAGTCCGTGGACAATCTTGTGTTATTGCGTACAAGGGCAAGGTTCAAAAAACTTTGACAAAGCCAAGCAATTTTGCTTTACCCAACCCGCGGCAGCACATGAATTACTTCAGAAAATTACCGACACTACTATTTTATATTTAAAGGAGAAAGTGAAAGCTGGAGTTAACGCGGTACAGGTTTTTGATAGCTGGGGCGGAATGCTTTCCCCGACGGATTATCAAGAATTCAGTTGGAAATATATCCAGCAGATAATAGACGCTCTAAAGGATGAAACTCCTGTTATTGCTTTTGGAAAAGGATGTTGGTTCGCTCTGGATACCATGGCAAAAAGCGGTGCATCTGCTCTTGGAATTGACTGGACTTGTTCTCCTAGAAATGCGAGATATCTAACAGGTGGAAACATCACTCTTCAAGGAAACTTTGATCCAACAAGACTTTTTAGTCCCCCAGCAGAAATTAAAAAAATGGTAAAGCAAATGATTGATGAATTCGGAAAGGATCGTTATATCGTCAACCTTGGGCACGGAATTTTGCCAAATATTCCTCTGGAAAACGCTGGTGCTTTTATTGATGCTGTAAAGGAATATAAAGCAGACTAAATGAATCTCCTCAAGCGTTTAAGTGAGCTAAAATTTTCCAGATTATGGCGGCTCGCTTGGATTGGAGTAAAAAATCCATTATTGGTTATGCCCACACATAGGGCAACCAATCAAACAATGCGTATTTGCAACAAGTTATATGGTGAATCACATCATGGAGATAACAGGGCAAATGCCATTAGACACGCTCTTTGGAATATTTTAATCGCCCAAAAAACTATAAAAACACTGAAGACCCAAGAGAAGGCAATTTCGTGGGCAGAGCATATTACATCTCTGCACGAGGAGTTGATGCCCAATAGACCTCTGGAAAAAGCGATGGATCTCCACAATAATGAAGTGGGGAGGATCTTTTTTCCAGAGCTTCAGGATTCTTCAAAAGAGGAAATTATTGAATATCTTGAAAAGAAGGCTTCTGAAGCCGTGAAGATAAAAACTGTTGAAGACGTAACTGATTTTAAAGGAGTATTGGTTTATCTTGAAGAATAGAAGAATGCATCCTCGTTTTTAACTGACTTTCGGGGTCTTTCAAAATCCTTGTAATGTTTTCAGAAAATCGTATAATGACTATTAGTCCTTCAAACTGAATGATCACAAATATTTTAAAAGGAATAAAAGCTTACGTAGGAACTTTCAAGCTTATAAACACCTTGAGGCTTTGGAAGTATTTTGCTATTCCCATGGTTATTAGTGTGATTACAGCAGCATCAATTGGATTTTCTGCGTGGGGATTAAGTGATAACCTTGGAAATTTTATATCAAAAATATGGTTCTGGGAATGGGGTGCAGAAACGTTCACCACTATCAGTACATTTATAGGTGCGCTTATCATTATAGCTGTTGGAATTATTTTATATCGACATATTGTGATGGCGCTGAGTTCTCCATTCATGAGTCCAGTTTCTGAAAAGATTGAAAAACATTTATACGGAATCAATCATTTTCACAGGAATACTACCAACGTGCAACAGCTTTGGCGAGGAATTCGGATTAACGTAAGGAATTTACTGAGGGAATTATTGATCACTCTACCTATTATCATTATTGGTTTTATTCCAGTGGTCGGCATAATTTCTTCTGTGCTCTTATTTTTAGTGCAAAGTTATTATGCCGGTTTTGGAAATATGGATTATACATTGGAACGGCATTTTAAATATTCGGAAAGTATTGAATTTGTTAGACGAAATAGAGGTCTTGCAATTGGAAATGGAATGGTTTTTATGCTTATGCTTTTAATTCCTCTAGTAGGAATTATTTTGGTGTTGCCCTTATCGGTCACTGCTGCTAGCACTGAAACTTTAAAAGTATTGGAGAAATCGAGAAACTTAGATCAACTTTCTGGCAAAATCTCCAAAACCTTATAGGTTTAAATTAAAATAACTCAATGAAAGAACAATTTGTTGCATACATAAGAAACTTACAAAATCAAATCACTTCCGTCTTGGAAGAAATTGATGGCAAAGCAAAGTTTCAAGAAGACATATGGGTCCGCCCTGAAGGTGGGGGTGGGCATACCCGCGTAATCGAAGACGGAAATGTCTTTGAAAAGGGCGGCGTAAATATCAGCGAAGTTCATGGAAAGTTACCAGAGAGCATGCAAGCATACTTTGGTGTAAAAGATGCCGATTTCTTCGCTTGTGGACTCAGTTTGGTCCTTCATCCCAAAAATCCAATGGTTCCAACGGTTCATGCCAATTGGCGATATTTCGAGATGTATGATGCCAATGGCAATATCGTGGATAGCTGGTTTGGGGGCGGTCAAGATTTAACTCCTTATTATTTGTTTGAAGGGGATGCAAAGCATTTTCATCAAATCTGTAAGACAGCTTGCGATAAGCACAATCCAGTATTTTATGATACATACAAAAAACGCTGCGATGAATACTTCTGGAATTCCCATCGTGATGAAGCTCGCGGTGTGGGAGGATTATTTTTCGATTATTTAAAAAAGACAGATTCAATGTCGATGCAGGATTGGTATAATTTTGTTACTGAAGTAGGAAATAGTTTTTTGGAGTGTTATGTGCCTATCGTTCAAAAACGAAAGGATATTTCCTACACTGATGAAAATCGAAATTGGCAAGAAATCCGTCGAGGAAGATATGTGGAATTCAACTTGGTCCATGATAAGGGAACGTTGTTCGGATTAAGGACGAATGGAAGGATAGAGAGTATTTTAATGAGTCTTCCTCCGCATGTTCAATGGAAATATGATCATCATCCTGAGAAAGGAAGCGAAGAAGAAGAACTTGTTGAGGTTTTAAGAAACCCCAGAGAATGGATTAATTAATTTGGAAATTAAATTTTAGATATAAACCAACTGAATCTAAAGTCGAAACCGTAAATAATAATAGATATGTACCCTTTAAGAAGAAACAGAAGATTGCGAGCTAGTGAAAGTATGAGAAGCCTAGTTCGAGAAACCATAATCCATCCCAATGATTTTATAGCACCCCTTTTTGTGGTTGAAGGAAAGAATGTAAAGGAGGAAATTGCTTCTATGCCGAACTATTATAGATTGAGTTTGGATCTATTGGAAAAGGAGGTCAAGGAATTGTGGAAACTTGGGATTAAGTCTGTTTTACTTTTTGTGAAAGTAGATGATAAACTTAAGGACAACAGTGGAACGGAAGCCTTGAATCCAGATGGATTGATGCAACGTGCAGTAAAAACAGCCAAGAATGCAGTTCCTGAAATGGCGGTAATGACGGATGTTGCCCTAGATCCATTTTCTTCCTATGGACACGACGGAATCATTGCTGGAGGAAAAGTCTTAAATGATGATAGTACTGCCATACTAGCGGAAATGTCCTTGAGTCATGCAATAGCTGGGGCAGATGTTATTGCGCCTAGTGATATGATGGATGGACGAATTTTCGAAATTAGAACGTTATTGGAAGATGAAGGTTTTCATGACACGGCAATTATGGCATATAGCGCAAAATATGCCTCTGCTTTTTACGGTCCTTTCAGAGATGCATTGGACTCTGCTCCCGTGGATGCCGAAGATATTCCCAAAGACAAAAAAACTTATCAAATGGATTTTGGGAATCGGGAGGAAGCGATTAGAGAAACTCTTATGGACATTGATGAAGGAGCAGATATTGTTATGGTAAAACCAGGATTGTGTTATCTGGACATTGTACGTGAAATAAAAAATGCAGTTAATGTTCCAATCGCAGTGTATCAAGTGAGTGGTGAATATGCTATGTTAAAGGCCGCTGCGGAAAAAGGATGGTTAGATCATGATGCCGTCATGATGGAGCAAGTAACCGCTATAAAACGAGCTGGTGCAAGTATGATTGCCAGCTACTTTGCGAAAGATGTAGTTAAATTGATTTCCTAAGGAATTATAACCGACTTTGCGGTCAAACTTTGTGAATAAAGGAAGTAAAGCCGTCTTGAAATTAATCTGGACGGCTTTTTAAATTTTAAAGAATGGCACTGTTATTGAAAATTTCTCATTCCAATAATTTATTGGGCTTTTATACAACACATCCTAATTTGATGTAAATTTGTGGCGTGAATTTAGTTAAACACAATATGGCCAGATTGCTGTCGTCCATCATCTTTTTCCTAATTTTCGGGAATTTTACGATGGCTGCCAATACATTGGACCACATTGAAAAAAATCATCTAATTTCGGCATTTGATGATGGTAGTCAAAATTCGCCGTTTCTTCTAAAGGAAATATCCATCGGCGAAGGTTCCCAGACCATTTCCCCATCGGAGTTTTTTGGGCTAGGTCTAAATGGCACTTTCACTACAGATCGAGATCTTTCCTTTGCAGGAATATCTTGTCTTTATAATTCCTCTTATTTCCTTCAGGATAAGAGAGAGCTTATCTTTCTCTATTTGTTTCCCTTCCATTTTTTTTGGTAGCTTTTTTTAATTTCTTCCCGCTTGAACCTTGATTGAAGCGAATACATATTAAAAAATTCACCTTAAAATTATATAAAATGGAATTTAACTCATCTTTGGTTGGGGTAATTATCTTATTACTAATATTCGTACCTGTAGGATATTTAATAATTACTTCTTCCGGAAAAAATAAAAAAATTAAGAAGTCTCTAGAAGAGCTTTCAAAAGCTAAGGGTATTAACCTTAAGGATATTGACATAATCGGTAATTTGGTAATCGGACTAGACGATGTATCCAAGAATTTAGTGTACACGTCTAAACTCAACCTTCAAAATGATTTTAAAATTATCGATCTGGCAGATGTAAAAGATTGCCGCGCCAGAAGTATTCAGGTGGGCGATAACACATATGACTGGGTAGGTCTAGAAGTTGTTGGTAAATCTGGAAAACACGAAATACCTTTCTACCTCGAAATTGACGAATCGGGTCTCTCAAAGGAACCTTTGGCGTGTCTTCAGGAGGCAAAACGTTGGGAAACCAATATTCGCCCTATGTTGAAAGCTTCATAATTAAAAAATGTATAGTGCAGAAGCCGCCCTCACACGGGCGGTTTTTTCATTTAATTAACATGGGATTATCGTAAAAGCCGGTTTTTTATTCTTTATTTTAGAAGAAATAATCGAAACGCCATGACCCTACTTTTTATCTATGCCCTGATATCGATTTTATTTTCTTTTCTATGTTCGATTTTGGAAGCGGCGTTATTAAGTTTTACTCCTACCTATTTAAGAATGAAAGTTCAGGAGGGTAAGCAATATGCCAAGACGCTGACAAACTTTAAAAAGGATATTGATCAACCTTTAATCGCAATCCTTACTCTTAATACAATTGCGCATACTGTCGGCGCTATATTGGTTGGGGTTGAAGCAGAAAAGCTTCCATATAAAGTTGAGTTCTTGGGAATGAACATTGTTGGCGTGGTCTCTGCAATTATGACAATGCTTATTTTAGTTGTTTCCGAAATAATTCCAAAAACAATCGGCGCCACATACTGGAAAAATTTAGGACCTTTTACTGCAATGTTTTTAAAGGTGATAATATTTCCTTTGAAATATACGGGAATATTATGGTTGTTGATGTTTGTTACAAAAATGGTAGGGAAATCAGCACATATTAGCACTATGAGCCGGGAGGAATTTATTGCTATTACCGATGCCGCTGAAGAAGAAGGCGTTTTTGAGGAAAAGGAAACTACGGTAATAAAAAATATATTGGTGTTTAAAAGTGTTCAGGCCAAAGATGTCATGACTCCATTCACAGTTGTGATATTAGAGGACGAAGACAAAAGTCTTAATGAATTTCACCAAAGCCATAAAAGTTTGCGGTTTTCACGAATTCCTATTTATAAAAATAAAACGCACAACATAACTGGCTTTGTTCTTCGTGACGATATACTCGAAGAAATTGTTGAAGATAGAGGCGATAAATTATTGGGAGATCTTAAGCGTGAAATTTCTGTAGTCGCGGCCGAGAAGCCCATTCCAGAACTTTTTGAGATCTTTATAAAACAACGTATGCACATTGCTGCCGTTGTTGATGAATTTGGAAATACTATTGGGATAGTCACAATGGAAGATATTATTGAGACTCTTCTGGGGCTAGAGATTATGGATGAAAGTGATAATATAGAGGATATGCAAATCCAGGCAAGGAAAAATTGGGAAAGACGAGCCAAACGGATGGGCATTCAGTTAGATAATGATACTGCCGTAAATGAACCGGACCAAGAATAGTTCGAGAGTTTTGAAAACTGCTATAATAAATTCTCCGATTGGAAAGATTAAAATCGAAGGAGATGAACTCGGTATAGTGAGCATAGCTTTTTTGGATTCAGAGGATATGGATATTTCAGAGCATGTTCCTTCGGAATTTGAGGAGGTGATATCTCAACTTCAACAATATTTCAATGGAGAAAGAAAAAATTTTTCTATAAAAATGGCATTAAAAGGCACTGATTTTCAAAAGAGGGTTTGGAATGAACTGATAAAAATTCCATTCGGGAGTACCCTTTCTTACCAACAGATTGCAAATCAGCTTGGAGATCCAAAAGTAATTCGGGCTGCGGCTTCAGCAAACGGGAAGAACCCTATTTCCATAATTATCCCCTGTCATAGGGTGATAGGTAGTGATGGCTCATTAACTGGATATGCTGGTGGTCTTCAAAGAAAAAAATGGTTGTTGGAACATGAAAATCCTTCTTCCCAGCAATCCTTGTTCTAATAATATCATCATGAAAAGATGTGTTTAGCTTAACATTCATGATTTCAAATTTTTATATTTTATACGATTCTTATTTTTCCAAACCTTTGGGAAATTATCCGTAGCTTTAAACATCTCCTCGCTCTAAAATTTCTGCCAATGATCAAGCGTATAAATTTGGAAAACATTCTTTTCCTTGATATAGAGACAGTTCCGGAATTTCAGCATTTCCATGATCTGGATGACGAAACCAAGATGCTTTGGGAATTAAAAACCCAATATCAAAGAAAGGAGGAATTCACACCTGAGGAATTTTACAACCACGCGGGAATTTGGGCAGAATTTGGAAAGATCGTTTGTATCTCTGTGGGATATTTTGTTGTTAGAGAAAACAATCGCAATTTTCGGGTAACCAGTTTCTATGGGGAAGAAATTAAGATCTTAAGTGATTTTAAAAATCTACTAGAAACACATTTTAACAAACCACATCATCTTCTATGCGCTCACAACGGAAAGGAGTTCGACTTTCCTTATATCGCGCGTCGAATGATAATCAATGGTGTTGATATCCCTTCTAAGTTGGATCTTTTCGGGAAGAAACCTTGGGAAGTCCCGCATCTGGATACATTGGAAATGTGGAAATTCGGGGATTACAAAACATATACATCGCTTAAACTTTTGACACATATCTTGGAAATCCCATCTCCGAAGGATGATATAGATGGCAGCCAAGTTCATCGTGTTTTTTATGAGGAAAAAGATATAGATAGAATTGTGGTCTATTGTGAAAAAGATACCATTGCTGTTGCACAGATATTTTTAAGACTTCGCAACGAGAAGATTTTAGAAGAAAATGAAATTCAATCGGTTTAAGATATAGCGAAATTAAAATTTATGGTGTTGTGCTTAATATTTAGTAATTTTGGAAGTCATTTCAAAAATATTATATATATGACTTTCCCGAGAGTTAAATTCAATCTATTTCTTATTCCTGTCTTTGCCGTTTCTCTATTTGTTATATCCTGTCAAGATTCTAAAGAAACTACTAAAGATGTAACCGAAACGGTTCCTGAAGTTAGTTTGGAGCAAAAGAGACAACAACTTCAAAGTGTTGTTCCGTCAAATGCTAATTCAAACAGTGCCGCTGGTATGACAGGAGCAAATCCACCTCATGGACAACCAGGCCATCGCTGCGATATTGCTGTTGGAGCTCCATTGGATGGGAGTAGTGCAGTAAAAGCAGCACCAACTCAGTCTAGCCCAGTTCAAATTCAATCCAATTCGGTAATGGGAAAAACAGGGGAAGGATTAAACCCTCCACATGGTCAACCTGGACACCGATGTGATATTAAAGTAGGAGATCCACTTTAGGACTATATACTTTATAACTAAAAGACCCGTTCCATAATTGAAACGGGTCTTTTGTTTTTAGAACTTATAAAAGTCTATTCTTTGACAAATCTCTGTCCCAAAGTATTAGATATTGTATATGTCTTTCCAACAGCATCCATAATTGAGATGTTTAGTGTATGCTTGACGGGGTTAGGATAAATGGATAGATCGGAATTGATCAATTCTCTATCTCCGCTGGCAATGCCTTGGTTTGCTGAATTTGAGATTACAACTGTATAATCCTCTACCTCACCATATGAGAAAGTTTCACAAGAGGCCGGGTATGCGTTGTATTTCATCGATACTCTCATTCTGGTTGCGCCATTAAGAGCAGATGATGGAACCGTAAAACTTCCTAATATTGGAGTTGAGGTTGTCCGTGCTCTGGAATAGACTAATTCGCCAGCGTCATCAAAACTTCCGTTCTGATTATAATCAATCCAAACCCTATAAGCTTCGTTGTATTTAGATCCGCTCCATTTGGGGGTGATAGTTATAGTATTTGAACTTCCCTTTATAAGGTTGGTTGACAAACTGGTAAAATCTGCATATCCGCCATTGCTTCCCGATAAATTATCGATGCTACCAAGCTTTACACGATCAATATATTCATCGCGGGTGCTATTTCCTTTGGAAGTACAATATGTAATTGAACTAGAAGTGGTAGTTACATTTATAATATTACTGAAAGCCGAGTTGTTTGCAGCGGCATCATATGCGCGTATTTTAAAGGAATAGGCTGTGGCAGCCGTTAAGCCAGTTACATTTGCAGAGGTTCCGGTTACTGTTCCCAGACTAGTACTTCCCATAAATACTTCATAGCCCGTTACGCCCACGTTGTCTGTGGAGGCCAACCAAGAAAGTGTCACCGATGTCTGGGCAATATTTGAAGCGGTTAGGTTTTTTGGGGCCGTTGGGGCTTGAGTATCTCCACTTGAAGTTCCTAAAATAATCTTATAATCTTCCACTTCTCCATAACTAAATGTTTCGCAGGAAGAAGGGATTCCATTATACTTCAAAGATACGCGCATTCTGGTTTCTCCACTCGCCGTGCCTACTGGAACTGTAAAGCTGCCGCTTACAGGGGAGGTTTTGGATGCAGCTTTGGACCATACCAATTCGCCCGCATCATCAAAACTTTTATTGCCATTGTAATCTATCCACACTGCAACACCTTCATTATATTGTGTTCCTGTCCATGTGGGAGTAACGGTTATAGTATAAGTGGAACCTGGAGTTAGAGTTGTGGAAATATTGGTGAAGTCTGAATATGTCTGAGCTCCGGAAGTATTGTTAATCGTGTTTAGTTGCACCCTTCCAATATATTCATCGTTTACGCTATTTCCTTTAGAAACACAATAATTTGAATTTCCACCCCCGCCATATGCAGCTCCAACTCCTACAGCGTACCATGCATTGGTTGTGGCTATTTCCTCAGGACTTCCCGCGCCATATAAATCTTTGGCTGCTTGAATGGCGCCTGCTCTAGCATTACTGTATTGAGAATTTGCGTTTAGATAAACCGTAAGGTTTCTATATGCAATGGCAGCTGCTTTATCCATTCCGATTCCAGTGACTGTGTAGCTGCTTCCTATATCGTTTGTGCCAGACTTACCGACACTCAAAATATAAAACCAAAAATTCTGAACACCGGAATTTGTGTGTACTCCTCCCGAATCTCCGGACCCTGAGTACCAATTGGTTCCAAGATAGGTATCCGGATCGCCAAATGCATTTGGATTGCTCATGGATCTAAGGGCGCCGCCGCTTCCTCCAGCACCAATATTATCGCCCATCAACCAATCATTGGTCCCAGATGCGTATTTCTCTATAGATTCACCAAAGATATCGGAGAAAGACTCATTCAATGCACCAGATTGATAACTATAGACGAGGTTGGCAGAATATTCCGTTACCCCATGACTAATTTCATGGCCACAAATATCCAAAGAAACCAATGGGCCATAATTAACGCCATCTCCATCTCCATAGGTCATTCTGCTTCCGTCCCAAAATGCATTTACATAATTGCGTGAATAACTTACATAGGATTTAATGGCTGCACCAGCATTGTTATATGAGTTTCTTCCATGTTTTTGTTGAAAATACTTATAAGTTTTTTCGGCGCCAAAATGTGCTTGAACCCCTGTTGCATTCGAAGTGAAGTTAGTTGTGGAGCTTGTAATATCTACAGCATTTGTATAATTTGTCCCATTTTTTAGACTGTAGGTTTGTATTCCTCCACCATCTGCAGTCTGTCGTAACCTATATGAACCCGAATAACTATCGGCTGTGAATGAAACATTTCCATTATAAAGACTGGTTCCCGTTGCAGGTATATTGGCATGATGTATTTTTTTGTTTTCGAATATAAACTGCCCTGTTTTAGCATCGATATATACATCTGCTCGATATAAAGGATCAACAGCATAAATGTCAAATTTATAAGCCAATCGAGCTGATTCATTAATATTCTCGATTATAGGTAGAATCACTAATTCTCCTGTTGGCTTCTCATATTCAGAAATAGCGGCTTCCATGGGAGTTTCCCACAAATACTTTGAAGCTCCTACATGAGAAATAGCGCTATTAAGGGCTTGGGATTTATTGATGGTTGGCGTTATTCCTAATTCTTCTGAAAGTGGTTGATAAGAGGAATTTAAAGATTTTACAATTCCTTCATTACTGCTTAAGGTCACCGTTGCAAATTCCACCTTGACTCCTTTAAAATACTGTTGCATTTTCTGATGTGTAAAACCAAGAAGATCTTGATCTTGCTTTAAAAGAGGAAAAGTGTTCGAGGAAGAGCTTTGGAGAACTTCCTGGAAAATTAATTTAGAATTTTGAAGCGAATAGGATTCAGACGTATCAAAAACAATCAGCCCTGAGGGAGGTTGAACATTTTTCTTTTCTTTAGATTTGTCTTGTGCGGATGCAATCGTCATAAGACCAAGTCCAATTAATAGAAAGAGAAAAATGATTTTAGTAATTTTTTCCATAGTTGGTTCGTTTTAATTAATAGGTTCGACATTATTTTTAGAGAAGTGATATAAAATAACGATATTAATTGCATATATCTAACGCGTTTGCTGTTAAATTTTAACTATCCAAACTACCCATATAAATGACCCCAAAACCCTTGTTATCTATTGAGAATCTGGTTGTCTCCTTTGGAAATAAGAAAAATATCACCGAAGTATTACATTCTATTTCATTCGATGTTTTTGAAAACGAAATTGTAGGAATTGTGGGGGAATCTGGATCTGGAAAATCTGTTACATCTCTATCCATTATGGGACTTTTGCCCAAAAAAATGGCTCAACTTCAGGGGACGATATTATTTGAAGGAATAGATCTTTTAAAAATAGAGGAGAAGCAATTTAGAAAACTTCGAGGAAAGGAGATTGGAATGATATTTCAGGAACCCATGAGCGCTCTAAATCCGTCCTTAAAATGTGGAGTTCAGGTTTCAGAGATTCTCCGTCTCCATTTCAAAATGGATAGTGCTGCCGCTAGGAAAGAGACCATCTCTTTATTCGAAAAGGTAAAATTGCCTAGACCGAACGAAATTTTTGAAAGCTTTCCGCATCAAATAAGTGGCGGACAAATGCAGCGTGTGATGATTGCAATGGCAATCGCTTGCAAACCAAAATTACTTATTGCAGATGAACCTACAACTGCGCTAGATGTTACCGTTCAAAAGGAAATTATTTCACTTCTAAAAACTTTACAGGCAGAAACGAAAATGGCAATGCTATTTATTTCGCACGATTTAAATCTTGTTTCCGAAATTGCGGATAGAGTTGTGGTTATGTATAAAGGTAATATTGTCGAGAATGCCACAACGTCTGAAATTTTTCATAATGCACAGGCAGAATATACAAAAGCACTGTTGGCAGCCAGACCTTCCTTAAACGTGCGATTAGCAACTTTACCTACGATTGCCTCCATTGCAGATAAAAGCTTTGTCCCAAAAGAAGTGAAAAACACAGTACGGGCAAGAAAACACAAACAGATATACACCCAAGATCCTTTTTTGGAAATCTCAAACCTCGAAAAGTATTATTTTTCTAATGTTGGGATATTTTCAAAGCCGGATCCAGTTAAAGCAGTAGACAATGTTACTTTTTCTGTTTTTGAAGGTGAAACGCTTGGCCTTGTGGGCGAGTCTGGCTGTGGAAAATCTACATTAGGAATGACAATCCTACAATTGGAAAAGGCAACTTCTGGAAGTATAAAGTACAAGGGAAAGGAGCTTACCCAACTATCCAAGAAAGAGATCAGAAATCTTCGGAAAGAGATACAGATAATTTTTCAAGATCCATATTCATCCTTAAATCCTCGGATTTTAATTGGACAAGCTATTATGGAACCTATGGAAGTACATGGTTTAGGAAAGTCAAAAAAAGATAGAAAGGAAAAAGTTGTTTCACTTCTTAATAGAGTGGGGCTGGACGAGAGTTATTTTTACCGATATCCTCACGAGCTTTCAGGAGGGCAACGGCAGAGGGTGGGAATTGCGCGAACCATTGCGGTTGAACCAAAATTGGTGATCTGTGATGAGTCCGTTTCTGCATTGGACATTTCCGTTCAAGCTCAAGTATTGAACTTGCTAAATGAGCTTAAGAATGATTTTGGGTTTACCTATATATTTATATCTCATGACCTATCTGTTGTAAAATACATGTCTGATCAGCTATTGGTTATGAATAAAGGAAAGATTGAAGAATTAGGTGATGCGGATGAGGTGTATTCCAATCCCCAAACTGAGTATTCGAAAAAGCTCATAAACGCCATTCCAAAAGGGATATAAATAAAAAAACCTGTTTCAAATTATTTGGAACAGGTTTTAGAAGAATCTGTTATTTATAAACAGAATTGGGGGGTTGGGAAATAAATTATCTTAATAGGACTTAGGATATTAATAATATTTTTTTGCAAACAAAAAGAACGTCTTTTAATAACCCCATAGTTCCCTTTGTGGAATTAATAAGTTTTTTCATCGTTAGGGATTTTTTTAAAACTTGATACGACTAAACTACTAAATAAAATATAAATAACGGATGAGTAACTCAAAAATCGGATGAAATAAGCGTTATTTAACATTTGATGTTAAGAAACAACCCATTTTTTTAAGATTGATTTTTTAGACATAGTAATTATTTCCATATCTCTCTTCTTTAAATAAGAGGGACATGGATGTTCTTAAAAAAGGATAGCTAGTTTAATGATGCTAAGGAATTAAAATTTCATTTCTGGAATTTCACCATCTATAACCATTTCTCCTTCGGTGGCTTTCTTAATTTCTTCTACAGAAACTCCTGGAGCTCGCTCTAATAAATGGAATTTTCCATCGCGAATTTCCAAGACTGCCAAATTCGTAACGATTTTTTTTACGCAATTGACCCCCGTTAAAGGGAGGGAGCATCTTTTAAGAAGTTTGGATTCTCCTTCTCGGTTGGTGTGCATCATAGCTACTATAATGTTCTCTGCGGAGGAGACCAAATCCATAGCTCCTCCCATTCCCTTGACCATTTTCCCAGGAATTTTCCAGTTTGCTATGTCTCCATTTTGAGCAACTTCCATGGCTCCAAGAATAGTAAGATCTACGTGTTGGCCCCGAATCATACCGAAACTCATAGCAGAATCGAAGAAGGAAGCGCCTGGAAGAGCGGTAATTGTCTGTTTCCCGGCATTAATAAGATCTGGGTCTTCCTCTCCTTCGAAAGGAAACGGTCCCATACCTAGAATTCCATTCTCACTTTGGAATTCTACATCAATATCATCTCTAACAAAGTTTGCTACCAAAGTGGGAATCCCAATTCCCAGATTAACATAGTATCTATCTTTTACTTCTTTTGCAATACGTTGTGCTATTTGTTCTTTTGAAAGTGCCATTAATTTCTTTTTCTAACTGTTAGTTGCTCAATTCTTTTCTCATATTTTACACCTTGGAAAATACGTTGCACAAATATTCCTGGAATATGAATCTGGTTTGGGTCCAATTCACCCACAGGTACAAGTTCCTCTACCTCAGCAACCGTAATTTTGGCGGAGCCACACATGGCAGGATTAAAATTTCTAGCGGTTCCTTTAAAAATAAGATTCCCTGCTTCATCCCCTTTCCATGCTTTCACAAATGAGAAGTCGGCTTCAAAAGCTTCTTCCAACACATACATTTTACCGTTGAACTCTCTGGTTTCTTTTCCTTCGGCTACCTCAGTTCCATATCCGGCAGAGGTAAAAAAGGCGGGAATTCCTGTTCTTGCAGACTCGCATCGTTGTGCCAAAGTTCCTTGTGGAACCAAGTCGACCTCCATTTCGCCACTTAGCATAAGACGCTCAAATTCCGCATTCTCGCCAACATAAGAGGAAATCATCTTTTTTATCTGACGTTTTTTCAATAAAAGTCCAAGACCGAAATCATCAACACCGGCGTTGTTCGAAATACAAGTAACATCCTTAACATTACGTCTAACCAATTCATTGATACTGTTTTCTGGAATACCACAAAGACCAAAACCGCCGAGCATAAAGGTCATTCCATCCGCAACGCCATCGCACGCTTCTTGGACGTTTGCAACTGTCTTTTTTATCATTTCTTAAATTTTATTAAAATTACAAATTTTCAATCTATTAAAAAACCCGATCCACATATTCGCGAAGTCGGGTTTTAATGTCTTTATACGTAAGAATTTATTTTCAAACTTTTTAAAGTGAAGGTTTTAGACCCTAAAAATCGATTTCATCTGGAAGTTCTTCTTGGTCTGGATCATTATCCCGCCATTTTGAACAATCAGTCTGAATAGATACATGATCTGGTCTTGGGAAATTTCCTGTTGACACATCAAGATCTTTATCCGCATAACATTTTTTCATAAAAATACCCCATATAGGTAATGCCATTGTAGCACCCTGTCCATATGCAGTACCACCAAAGTGGATAGAACGGTCTTCACCACCCACCCAAACACCGCTAACAAGATTTGGGACCATTCCCATAAACCAACCGTCGCTATTGTTCTGGCTAGTTCCGGTTTTTCCTGCAATCGGGTTTTTAAAATCGTAAGGATAGCCCGTCACTGCCTCCTTGTATACAGTAGATCCGCCTCTTCCAGTTCCACGAAGTCGAACTCCTGTACCAGACTGGGTTACCCCTTCCATCAAGCTTACGGTGACGTAAGCTGTTTCGTCACTGATAACATCCTTTGTTTTTGGAACATTTTGAAAGAGAACCGTACCATTCTTATCCTCAATTCTTTGGATTAAAATTGGTTGAATATAAACTCCTTCATTTGCAAATGTACTATAGGCTCCTACCATTTCATATACCGAAATATCTGCCGTTCCCAGAGCAATAGATGGAGCTGCAGGTATTTTTTCTGTATCTATCCCCATTTTGGCGATAAGGTCAATTACAGGTTCCGGACCAACGCGATCAATTAATCGTGCTGTTATGGTATTAATCGAATTTGCCAACGCATATTTAAGGCTGACCATTCCTCCGTACGTGTTTCCAGAATTTCGCGGGGTCCATGATTGCAATAGGTGATGTTTTCCGGCCGGAATAGTGTAGATGGTATTTGGTAAAGTATCACATGGAGACATGTGCATTTGATCTATTGCAGTAGCATAAACAAAAGGCTTAAAAGTGGAGCCTATTTGGCGCTTTCCTTTCTTTACCATATCATATTTAAAGTGTTTGTAATCTATACCGCCTACCCAAGCTTTTACTTCTCCCGTCTGTGGAGTCATTGCCATCATGGATGCTTGTAAAAATGACTTGTGATAACGAATGGAATCCATTGGAGTCATTATAGTGTCTAGGGCTCCTTTCCACGAAAAGACTCGCATCTGTACTTTTTTGTGAAAGCTTTCTATTATTTCCTCATCTTCTTTTCCTTGTCTTTTCATTTCGCGCCATCTATCACTTCTTCGCATTGAAGAATTAAGAATGGAAGTGGTTTCTGCTTCCGAGATATCTCGGAAAGGTGAGGTTTTATTGTTTTTACTTTGCCTGTCAAAAGCTTTTTGCAACTGAGACATATGTTCTTTTACAGCTTCCTCGGCATATTGCTGCATTTTACTATCCAAAGTAACATATACTTTTAAACCATCCTGATAGATGTTGTATCGTGTTCCATCCGGTTTCGGGTTGGCCTTGATCCAATCTTCCATAAAATGACGTGCATATTCTCTAAAGTAGGTAGCGGAACCCTCGTCATGACCTTGTGGAGTGTACTTTATATTTAAAGGTTCTGCCTTAAGTGAATCGCGAACTTGTTTTGAAATGTATCCGTATTTCTCCATTTGGGAAAGAACTACGTTGCGGCGGTTTGTAACTCCGGTAGGATTACGCAGCGGATTGTAAAGAGATGAATTTACAAACATTCCCACCAACGTAGCTGATTCTACAGTGGAAAGTTGAGCAGGAGCTTTATCAAAATAAATATGTGCAGCAGACTCAATACCGACTGCTTGATTGATAAAGTCGTATTCATTAAAATACATGGTAATTATTTCTTCCTTGGTATATCGTCGTTCCAAACGCGTGGCAATAATCCACTCTTTAACTTTTTGGATTCCTCGCTGGAATTTGTTTCTAGATACCTGTTCTGTAAAAAACAATTTTGCCAATTGCTGGGTTATTGTACTGGCGCCTCCTCTAGAGCCTAGGAAGACAGCCGCTCTTACAGTTCCTCTTCCATCGATACCCGAATGTTTGTAGAAACGAGCATCTTCTGTGGCGATCAATGCATTCACAAGATGGTCTGGCAAAGAATCATATTGTACGGGTGTTCGGTTTTCTTTGTAGAATTTTCCGATGGTTTTTCCGTCTGAAGAAATAATTTCTGTAGCTAAATTTTTCTCGGGATTTTCTAAACTGGTTTCATCCGGAAGACTTCCGAAGAGACCCCAGGAAGCCGAGAGAAAGAACAGTAGAATAAAGAGGATAAAGCTTGCAAACAATATCCAAAAGGTTTTAATATTTCGGCCGTTATTGACCGTTTTTTTCTTTTTAGTGCTCTTCTTCTTTGTAGCCATAAATTTGTTACTGTTTGGTTGTTTCTTCAACCGTGAAACCAACATCCGTGATGCCTTCCAGCCTTTTAACGCCTTCAACCTCACCGTTATTGCGCATTGCATGACCAATGTCTATGGTATAATTTCCTTCTTCAAAAAATTGAACCCCTTCTTTATACCACAACTTATTTTCTTTAATGTTCCCAATTCCATATCCCATCCAAGATCCATCAGGATTGGCCATTCTGTATTCAAGAGTATCCGTTACAGTTTTCCCGTGGGGAAAATTCATGGAAACAATAAGGAAAATGTTGTTGTATTTAAAATCATTCGTATTGCGAATATTCAAGAACAAATTATATTTTTTCAAGGAATCCAACTCTGGCAGTGCGAATTCCAATGTTTCTTTTTCGTCCCAGAAACCGTCCAATGCTTTTGTTTGGTTATAAACCACATGATTGGGTTCACAGGAAAAGAATGCCATAGAAACCAGAAAAAAGACCAATACTCTAATCATTCTTTTTGGGCTTTCTGTTATTATTGGATCTTTTTGGTTTTTCGGTTCGAACAGGAGCAGCAACAGATGCAGCTTTACCTTTTGTACGGGCCTTGGGTTTACGTTTTTTAGTCTTAGGCTTTTGTTGGTCAAATCTCGTGAGACTATCTTGGCCAACTACATCATTATAAACCTCTTTTTCCTTAACTTCAATTTCTACTACAAATTCTTCCAAAGACGCAGGTTTTTTGCCCTTTTTATTTTGGGCAATGATTTCGTTTGCGTTTTCTGCAGTTAATTCATGCCAATTCATTCCTTCTTTTTCATACGCATACCAGAGACGGCCCTTAAAAATATCAATTTTTTGACAAGAAGCATAGCCTTTTTCAGTTTGAAGTCGTGTCTCGGTATCAGGGAATGAATCTAATGCTTCTAAATAGGTGTCAAGTTCATAATTCAGACAACATTTTAGCTTTCCGCATTGACCTGCGAGTTTTTGAGGATTTAGTGAGAGTTGTTGATAGCGTGCGGCTGAAGTGTTGACAGAACGAAAATCTGTTAGCCAAGTTGAGCAACAGAGTTCGCGACCACAGCTTCCAATTCCTCCCAAACGAGCGGCTTCTTGACGGAAACCCACTTGTTTCATTTCAATCCTACTATTAAATGTTCGTGCAAATTCCTTGATTAATTCACGGAAATCTACACGCTCTTCGGCAGTATAATAAAAGACAACTTTAGACGCATCTCCTTGATATTCAACATCGCTTATTTTCATTTTAAGCCCAAGGCGCATGGCAATCTCTCTCGAACGTTTTTGAACGTCATTTTCCTTAGATCTTACTTCTTGCCAAATATCTATATCTCTTTGGGAAGCTTTCCGATAGATTTTCGGCAACGCTTCTACTTTTAAGGGTACTTTCTTCTTTTTCATTTGCACCCGCACCAATTCGCCCGTCAAGGTGACAATGCCGATGTCATGACCCGGTGCCGCTTCGGTGGCGATTACATCACCAATGCTCAAGGTAAGATTTTCTGAATTTTGAAAGAATTCCTTTCTTCCGTTTTTAAAACGTACTTCCACAGCGTTGAAAGGCTCCATATTGGAGGGAAGTGTCATATTTGAAAGCCAATCGAATACCGTCAGTTTATTACAGCCATCGGTTCCACAAGTACCATTGTTCTTGCATCCCCTTGGCTGACCTGACGTGCCCGTGGCACAGCCTGTACAGCCCATATTTTCTATATATATAGCCCTATCTCAATCGATCAAGGGACGAAAATTAAACTAATTGATCAATCTGTAAAGATACCAATAAAAAATTCGGAATTTTGTGTTCGAAATTTAGAATTTTTCGCCCCAAAAGTTTATATAAAGGAGGGACGGTCTTCTATTTAAACATCATTTACTAGGGAGTAAGTAAGTTTTTAAATAGGAAACTCCAGGTCCTACATCCTCTGCACAGGAATTATTTTCTACTTTTAACTCTTATATTTCAGCTTTTCAGAGCGACCTTTTTTAAAGATTTTATTGCTATTGGGAATACCTTGCCGAAGCCTTTTTTGTTCGTCTTCGGGCAAGTGAATGATTTCAATACATTCTTCCGAACAGCATTCCTCCATTTTTAGCGCACACTTTTCGCATTGTATAAATAACAAATGGCAAGCTTCATTGGCGCAATTGGTGTGTGTATCGCAAGCTTCCCCGCATTGGTGGCAATGGCTAATAATATCGTCGGTAATCCTTTCTCCACGACGATGGTCGAAAACGAAGTTTTTTCCTATAAATTTATTTTCTAATCCCAAACTATCAACTTGACGCGCATACTCGATAATACCGCCTTCTAGCTGAAATACATTTTTAAAACCTTTGTGCTTGTAATATGCACTCGCTTTTTCGCAACGAATTCCTCCGGTGCAATACATCACGAGTTTTTTATCCTCTTTATGGTCTTTTAAATCTGCTTCAATAATATCCAATGAATCACGGAAAGTATCAACATCTGGAGTAATTGCATTTTTGAAATGTCCAATTTCGCTCTCATAGTGGTTACGCATATCCACAAGAACAGTTTCTGGATCTTCAATCAATTCGTTGAACCGAATTGCATCTACGTGGATCCCTTTATTTGTAACATCGAAAGTTTCGTCGTTCAGTCCATCGGCCACAATTTTAGGGCGCACTTTCACTTTAAGCTTTAAAAAAGATTTAAGGTCGTGCTCAATCGCAATATTGAGGCGCACGTCTTTTAAGAAATAAATGCCGTCTAGAAACTCCTTGAATTCGTTAAATCTCTTTGCCGGTACAGATAGTTGGGCATTGATACCCTCGTGGGCTACATAAATTCTACCTAAAACGTCCATGCCGTTCCAAGCGATAAAAAGATGGTTTCTGAAAAGATGGGGGTTGCCGATTTTGGCATATTGATAAAAAGAAAGAGTCAAGCGCTCTTCGCCGGCTTCTTCCAGCAGAGCTTCCCTTTCCTTCGCACTTAATTTATTGTACAGTTGCATGCTATACTTTTTTTAGGTGAAAAAGAATTATTTTTTGTGGGTGCAAAAGTACGGAATATGATAGGAATAAATCAAACTTTGAATAAAAGGGGGGTGTTTGTCCGAAATTGGGAGAAATATTGTATAATGAAGATGAGAACGGCATTGGCCTGGATGATATTCTTTACAAAGCTTGAATTGAAGGAGGAAATTTCAAATCTGAAATATAAGATTTAAATGATTGAAGATAAGGTGAGACAATATTCAATAAATTTATACCTCAGCCTGGAAGCTTTCTAGCCGCCTTTGTTTGATTTCATTTCCTAACGAATGAACTTACTTAAAACTTTATAAAAAAATAATATTATGAAATACATATCTAATATTCGCAATACTTGGTTTTTATACAAGTTATGCGCAAGAGTTAGAACTTGTTGAGAATACCTGGTATTTGCGTACCGTACAAAGCGATGATATGGCTCCTGTTTACAATGTTGCCGAAATGGGTCCTCCCATTGCTCCATACCTTATTATTTCTGAAGATTTAAGTTTTAATTGGGAAGGTGCTTGTAATACCTTTAACGGTAAATATAGTTATCATTCTAATGTTTTGACCACAACAGAATTTGATGCATCTACTGATGATTGTGGTGTACAGGAACAAAATCGTTTTGAGACTGATTATTTCGGATTTATTTCATTGGAGTTTGAGTATGAAATTTCCTACGACAATGATGGTGCTGTTCTTACTTTGACGACTCCATTGGGCGGAGTAGCTGTTTTTAAGAGCTATTCGCTTACAACGAATGACTTTTCCACGAATGTATTAACTATCTACCCCAATCCCGCATCTGATATGTTGCATATAGAGGTGGACCGGGAATTGGACAATTCCGCAGTTACAATCCTCACCATGGAAGGGAAACGCATAATTGTTCACAAGGCAGCATTTGAAAATACGATGTCCATAAACGTATCCAATCTTTCAAACGGTGTGTATTTTTTGAAAATTGAAGACAAAAACGGTAACAAAACAACGAGTACGGTTATAAAGAAATAGATAACCAATAGGTTGAAATTAGGGAAGCTGCTCACTCTAGCGGCTGTGTCATTTTTGCTTAATCATATGAGTTCAAAAGCGCAGTATCCAAACGTCATTTTGCCAACCTTTTTGTGTAGAAAAACACCTCATCAGGTCAAAATTTCTTTTTGCCTCGCGCCTAAAGAAATAGTATCTTAGCATATTGGTCCTACAACGCCTTTTTTGAGCCTAAGGATCTGAACCTTACTATAAAACAAACTGAAATGAGCACTGAAAAAGACGCAAAATTAAAAGCTTTAAAGCTTACTCTTGATAAAATGGACAAAACTTACGGCAAGGGAACCGTAATGAAAATGGGCGATAGCGCCGTTGAGGATGTTGAGGTAATCCCAACAGGATCTTTGGGTCTGGATGTCGCCTTGGGAGTAGGTGGATATCCACGTGGACGTGTTATTGAAATTTACGGTCCTGAATCATCAGGTAAAACAACATTGACGCTTCACGCCATTGCTGAAGCACAGAAGAAGGGCGGAATAGCAGCATTCATAGATGCCGAACATGCTTTTGATCGCGGATATGCGGAGAAATTAGGTGTTGATATTGAAAATCTTATTATTTCCCAACCAGATAATGGGGAGCAAGCTCTGGAAATTGCAGATAATCTTATACGTAGTGGCGCTATAGATATCGTTGTTATTGACTCCGTGGCGGCGCTGACTCCAAAAAGCGAAATTGAGGGCGAAATGGGTGATAGCAAAATGGGACTTCATGCCCGTTTGATGAGCCAAGCCCTAAGAAAACTTACAGGCTCTATCAGCAAGACTAAATGTACAGTTATATTTATTAACCAATTACGAGAAAAAATTGGGGTTATGTTCGGGAATCCGGAGACCACAACGGGGGGAAATGCTCTAAAATTCTATGCATCTGTTCGTTTGGATATTCGACGATCTACCCAAATCAAGGATACCGATAGTAATGCTACAGGGAATAAGACCCGAGTTAAAGTGGTGAAAAACAAAGTTGCACCACCATTTAAATTGGCAGAATTTGATATCATGTACGGTACAGGAATCTCCAAAGTTGGTGAAATTATAGATCTAGGAGTAGATTTCGAAATTATCCGTAAAGCTGGATCCTGGTTCAGTTATGACGAAACCAAACTTGGCCAAGGTCGTGACGCTGTTAAAAACCTTCTTTTGGATAATCCCGAATTAATGGAGGAGCTTGAAAAGAAAATCAAGGATGCCATTGCAGCCCTAAACAATTAAAAATCTTTTTTAAGAACGCAACCATTTTGATACAGTGGCATCTATAGAATGTAGGAACCTTGATTATTACGGTTGCCCTTTCCAATAAGGAAGGTTTTGACAGGAACCATAATCCAAGGCACTACATTTGACTTTAGACGAGCTCATCATACAATGCAAAAAGCAGGATGCAAAGGCGCAAGGAGAATTGTACAATAGGTATAGTCGTGCCTTGTTTACTATTTGTCTTCGATATTCCCCAAATTATACTGAGGCGGAAGACAACTTACAAGATGCTTTTTTGACAATTTTTAAAAAGATGGGCCAATATGAAGGAAAAGGTTCTTTCGAAGGTTGGCTGAAGAGAATTACGGTGAATACCGTGCTTCAAAAATATCGAAAGCAACGTGTGTTCGAAATTGTTGATGAAGCTCAGATTGAGGATGAAGCCGATGATGAAATTGAAAGTGAAGGAGTTCCATTGAATTTTTTGCTGAAAATAGTGCAAGAGCTTCCGGACCGATATAGATTGGTTTTTAGCATGTACGTTTTGGACGGGTATCAACATAAGGAAATAGCCGAGTTGCTTGGAATTAGCGATGGAACTTCCAAATCAAATTTAGCACGAGCCAGGAATATTTTAAAAGCCAAAGTAGAAGATTATATTAAGAACAATAATTCCTAAGGTAGTTTTTCAATTAAATTATCACTTATATCCATACCCGACAATAAAGGGTGAGTATGAAAGACAAGAAAAACATAGATGAAGTTTTTAAAGACGCTTTGAACAACCTTGAGGCGAGCCCATCGCCGCGCGTTTGGGAAAATATCCAAGCCGTGCTCAAAAAGGAGAAATCAGAACGTAAGGTTATTCCGCTATGGATTCGTATTGGTGGGGTTGCTGCGTTGATTGCTTTGTTATTGTCTGTGGGAAATTGGGCTTTTGATCCGCTTCATTTAGATAAGCCGGCGATTACAAAAGAAAACAATAATCGTATCGAGGAAGAATTGCTGGATAAATCAAGAAGTGAGCAAGAGGGAGAAGAAATCAGGATTGCTTCGGAAAGCGATCTAGTTATTGAGGCATCCAGCTCTGAAGAGAATTCTAAAGGGAACACTGAAAATTCGAAATCTGATTATAATAGTCAAATTAGTTCACCTGTTTCCAAAGAAATTGTTTCTCCTAATAAGTTTTCTAAAAATTCTGTGGCTTCAGAAAATTCAAAATATTCTATTGAAAGAGATTCCGAAACATCATCTACAAAAGGAAATAGTAATCAAGACAGGATTGTATCTTCAGAAACCCCTTCCACGGTCATTTCGAATGTAGAAAACGAGGGTGATGTGACTTCAGAAAGAATCATGTCTGAAATAAATAGAGAAAAGGAAATATCATTTGATTCCGAAGGAAGAGAAGACGTTGCTATTGAGATTGCTGATAATGTTGTAGCAGAGGAAAAAGAGGAAGATTCAATTAGTAAGATTTCACTCCTAGATGCTATTGCAGAGCAAGAAAATCTTAAGGACAAAGATCAAACGAACGAATCCTTGGAGCGTAGATGGAAAGTAACTCCCAATGTCGCTCCGGTTTATTATAGCAGTTTGGGAAATGGGTCCTCCATAGACCCTGAGTTCGCCAACAGTCCTCAAAAAGGAGATGTAAATATGAGCTATGGAGTACAAGTAAGCTATGCTCTAAATTCTAAATTGAGTTTGCGTACTGGAGTTAACAATGTAGATCTAAGTTATAGCACATCAGATATAATAATTGCATCTGGCCCAGTTGCTGTTGGGTTGCGTGGAGTAGATTATGGATCGGACCAAACAGTTGTTACCGCAATTAACAGAGCTACTCTGAACAGTAACACTTCTGGTAATTTTGGATCGCTGAATCTTAAATCTACTTCTGGAGAGGCTCGGTTGATTCAAAGTATCAATTATTACGAAATACCACTTGAGCTCCAATATGCAGTTATAGACAGTAAATTTGGAGTGAATCTTATAGGAGGAGTAAGTACGCTCTTCTTGGGAAATAATGAAATTTCTGTTAAATCTGATAATTTCAGCAGTGTGTTGGGCGCTGCCAATAATCTTTCGAATGTGAGTTTTTCAACAAACGTTGGATTGGGATTGAACTATAAGCTTTCAAAATCGTTTATTTTTAATGTCGAGCCAATGTTCAAATATCAACTCAGTACATATTCGGACTCCTCTGTAGATTTTAAACCTTATTATTTAGGAGTTTACAGTGGAATAAGTTTTAAGTTTTAGTTTAGTTTTTTTAATTGAGATTGTTTGAAAAATTTCAAACAAAAGTGAAAAAACCGCTTTTCATCAAAGGGCGGTTTTTTTGTTTTTACAGCTATTTATTGAATGTAAACTTAATTTCTTCAGATAATCAAAATCAGACTGTAGGGTTTAAAAGCTCCTTTAAAATCAACTCGCGAGTATCTGTTTTAAGTTTTTTTCGATCCTCTGGGCTAAGATATAAAGTAGGGATGGTTTGATGAATCTTGACGCGCATCTTTCCAGGCCCACCTCCAAATAAATAATAGGGAAAGCGTTTTTTGTTATCGTGGAAGGTCATGGGGGCAATGGGAATTTTGTGGTCAATTGCTAACCGGAATGCGCCATCCTTAAATTCGTCCAGAATTAAATTTAAATCTGAAGGAACTCCGCCTTCAGGAAAAATACAAATACTTAAGCCTTCGTTTAATCTCTTTTCTGCTCTTCTAAAAGCTTCCACTCTGCTTTTTGAACTGCTTCGGTCTACCAATATACAGGTGCGCTTGTAAATAAATCCAAATAGTGGAAATTTCCCCAATTCCTTTTTTCCTATAAAAACAAACGGATTTTTTGTGGAATAGAACATCAACATAACATCTGTCATGGAAGTATGGTTGGCTACAAACATATAGCTTTTCCCTTTTTCGTATTTTATATCTCTACTAATTATAGGATAGCAACCTATTCCAAATAAGATGGAAGCAGACCAAACCCTGGCAACTTTAAAAAAGAAAGGATACCATGAATTTTTCAGGATACTGATTAATAAAAACGGAAAAAGAACCACGGTTACAAAGGTTATGACCAAATAAAACCAGACTCTATATAACGGACTAAGTATATACCTAAATATCTTCATTAGTTTTCAAAAGTAGTAATTTGAACCATTCGAATAGACCAAATAAATTACCTTTGCCAAAAATATGTTTAATTAAAGAACTGTCAGACTTTACAGGCACTACTTATGGCAAGAATACTCACAGGAATACAAAGTACGGGAACACCTCATCTTGGAAATCTTCTTGGTGCGCTCATTCCCGCAATAGAAATGACAAATGATCCTAACAACGACTCATTTCTTTTTATTGCAGATATGCACTCATTGACCCAAATCAAAGATGCTAAAACACTTCGCGCAAATACTTATAGTACGGCTGCAACTTGGTTGGCTCTTGGACTGAACACAGATCGAGTGATTTTTTATCGCCAAAGTGATGTGCCCCAAACTACTGAACTGACATGGTATTTAAACTGTTTTTTCCCATACCAACGCTTAACATTGGCACATTCATTTAAGGATAAAGCAGATAGACTGGAAGATGTAAATGCAGGACTTTTTACATATCCAATGCTTATGGCGGCAGATATACTTTTGTATGATGCGGAGATAGTTCCCGTTGGGAAAGATCAAATGCAACACCTTGAGATAACCCGGGACGTAGCTTCCAGATTTCATAGTCAAATGGGTGAAACATTTGTAATGCCAGTGGGAAAAGTACAGGAAGAAACAATGTATGTCCCTGGAACAGATGGCACGAAAATGAGCAAGTCTAAGGGAAATTATATCAACATATTTTTGGATGATAAAGCGCTTCGGAAACAAGTGATGTCCATAGACACGGATAGCACACCGCTGGAAGAGCCAAAAAATCCAGATACCTGCCACATTTTTGCCATATATAAACTTATTGCTTCCAAAGAGGAGGTTAAGACAATGCGCGAAAATTACGAAGGAGGTAATTATGGATACGGCCATGCAAAACAAGCTTTGTTTGAATTGTTGACAACCAAGTTTTCCAAGGAGCGCGAACGCTATCACTACTATATGGACAATTTGCCCGAAATTGAAGCGGCCCTTGCTGAAGGAGCACGGAAGGCTGGACAAGTTGCCGATGGAGTTTTAAAGAGAGTTAGAGAAAAGTTAGGCTATTAATAGAGAGTAGATCCTTTACTAGATTTCTAGTAAAGGATCTATTTTCAAATAACAATTCTACATTCTATATATCCAATCTGCGGGATTGATTTTCGTCTTGTTCTTGTAGATATAGAATTTCAGAACTGTTCTACCCTCAGTTGGACTTTTTGCAACGGTTCCGATAGTTTGTTTGGTCGAAATTTTATCTCCTTTTTTAACGGCTACCGTTCCCATATTACTGTAGACGGAGATATATTCCCCGTGTTGGATAAATATCACCTTGTTGGCACCTTTAATAACTTGAATAGACATTACCTGACCTTCAAAAATGGCTCGTACTGGTGCATTGTCATCTGTGGCTATTTCAACCCCGCTACTTGTAGTAGTTACGTTAGGGAATTGAGGATGTCTATGAGTTCCAAAACTCTTTACAACCATTCCTTTTTCTACTGGCCATGGTAGTTTTCCTTTGTTGTTACTAAAACTCGCCGCTAGCGCTTTGTCTTCTGCCGTAAGCGCAAAACCTCCAGACGTTGCAGGTTTGGATGTGGTTTTGGTTTTTGATGCATTTGCAATTCTGTTTGCCTCAGCAATGGCAGCTTGGATCAACGCATCTATTTCTTTGTCTATTTTATCGGCTTCTTTTTGTTTTGTACGTATTTGTGAAGTGTATTTGCTTTCATCTTTTTTTAGAGTAGCCACCAGCTCCTGTTGTGCTTTTCTTTCTTGCGTGAGTTGTCTTTTGGCCACTTCATTTTCAGAAATCAACTTTTGTTTGTCTTTTTTCTGGGCAATCAGATCACTGTTCAATTTTTGGAGCTCTTCAGTTTTCATACGAATTCCTTCCCCTTGTTTTTTTCTGAATGCCGCATATTGTTTCATATACTGCACCCGTTTATATGCCTGAAGGAAATTATCTGAAGAAAGCAAGAACATAATTCTACTTTGTTGATTCTTGCTTTTGTAAGACTTACGGACCATATCTGCATAATCTGCCTTCATCACTTCAAGTTCTTTTCGAAGTGCTGAAATACGGTTAATATTATTGTTGATGTTGCGCGTAAGTAAATTCGCCTGTTGATTGGTAATCCGGATCAGATTTTCGGTGGCCGAGATACGTTGATTGATATCTTCCACTTGGGAAAGAACAGACTTTTCTTCCTTTTTTGTTTTAAACAGCAAGGAATTAATTTGCTTTATTTCAGCAAGAATAGCCTGACGTTTTTCCTCCAATTCCTTCTGTTTGTCGCTTTGTGCAAACGTATTGGGAACCGTAAGAAAACACATTAGAAAAATAAGATAAATCCCTATGTTCTTCATCTAATTATAGTTGTATCCGTTCGTAACCTGAAGGTATTTCAAAGGGAAAGCTTATATCTACGTTCAAATCTATTTTTTTATAAACAATATCAATTTTTGTCTGTTCTTGAGACTCACTATTAACTATGGAAATTTCAGTTGGAAAATACTGATCCTCAATTTTTTGATAGTCACCATATCGAATATTTAAAATTCTATCAAATTCCGGTTGGGATAGTGTCTCTGAAGCTACCTTGAAATTTTCAGGATTCAAAAATAACGAATGTATAAAGTTATGGGGTTGTTTCTTAGGCTGGATTTTAAATTTATTCTGAAATATTTCAGAGGTGTAATCTGAGGGTTTTAAAGAAAAAATTGATTGACCTAAAAGCAAATCCTGCGCTTGCTGAAAGTTAATCGGTGTCCCGATCCATTCCCCTAAAAGTGAAAAATCTCCTTCAAAATATGTCTTTCCAATGGTTTCATAATAACTCACTTTATCTGGTGTAATCATAATCTTCGCCAATGTAAACCCTAAGATCGAAGCTTTTACCCATATGGCCTTGTCTTTCTCCATGCGAAGGCTAACAGTAACTCGTTGTTCTTTTGTATCGGTTTCATATGCCAACTGTACTCTCCCGGCCAAAGTCTTGAATTTTGGGGTAGCATCTTTATGAAAGCTTACAACCTCCTTTACGGGAAGACTTTCCGCTTTTGTCGCAACCTTGGTCCCGCCGCAAGAAGTAAAAATTACCAGAAGGACTATATAAAGAGATCTAATTTTCATAAAAATTAATTGGAGGTTTTAATGCTGGTCGCTTTTTCTGAAAATTGTTTTGCCTTTTGCGTATCGCCTTTTGTCGCGTAAGCATGACTCAGCTGCTCATAAAAGTCACTTTCCATGGTTGGATCTTCAAAAATGAAATCAAGTCCTGTTTCTAAGCTCTCGATAGCCGTGTCACTTCGTTGAAGGCCGTTATTGGCAACACCATTTAAAAGGTAGAGAAGGGCTTGAGCGGGAAAAATTTCCAAACCTTCAGCGCTCAATTTTTGTGCTGCTTCGTATTTTCTAAAGTCAATTTGTAAAAGAAGGGTATTCTTTAAGAGGTTATAATTGTCAGGATCTTTTGCTATTCCCTTTTCATAAGATTCTAGAGCTTCTTGCTTGCGGCCCTTAACTAAATAATAATCTCCAAGCTTTTCAAAAACGCGTCCATTTTTTTCGGAAAACAAGTTTACCACTTCAGACAATTGATTTTCATATTCTGGATTTTTTTCAACAAAATGAAGAAAATCTCCGAGAACCTTGTATTTGGTTTCCTTATCTATATCATTCGAAGAAAAAACAATCTTCATAGATTTGATCGCCTCTTCCGCATTGTTCGATTCTAAATAAAATTTATAAAGCGCAAGATGTACAAGTTCTGACTTTGGGTTTGCTTTTAGCAACTGTTTGGCAGCTTCAAATGCCTTTCCTGAATTGCCTTGTTCGCTATAAAGAAAAATAAGGCTTAGGTATTCTTTTTCGTTTTTTGGATTGCTCTCTATTTTTTGTTCAATGTTTTCGATTGCTCCTTTTGTGTTTCCCGTAACTCGATAAATTTGTACTCTCAACGCATTCCTGATATCGCTTTCGCCCCAAGATTCATCCAACTGATCCAACAGTGCCAATGCCTCATCATATTGCTTGTTGTGGGTATATAAATTGGCCAAGTCTTCTTTGTAATCTTCATCAAAAGGAATCAACTTTTGCACCAGTGGAATCGCCTTTTCATAATCCCTCGCTTGGTAATAGAGATCATATAGATGTTCCAGCACATCCAATCGATCGCCTTGACTATTTAATACTTTTTTGAAGTTTTTTTCTGCTTGGTCAAAATCCTTTAAATAGGTATAATTCTTTGCCAACTCGAAATAAACAACGGCCTTGTTTTCTTCAGAAGAAGTAGCTTTTTCAGCTTTGTTGAGCGCTGTGATAGCAAGTTCATAATTTTCGATTCCTTTTTGCTTCAGACCTTCAAAGAAATTTTCTTGAAAAGCATCAGTTACATCACCCAGATCATCCATAGGATTTTTAGTAGAATCTTCTTCTCCTGGTGAACGCGTGGGCTCAATTTCTTGGGCATAGGTTTCCATTGAAACAATGAGCCCAAAAATTATGAAGAGTATGAAACGATTTATTTTCAAGATAAGAATGTTAACTATTTAAGTTCTGAATAATCTCCAATACTCACATTGGTGAATTTTCCATCAAAAGTGGCATAATTTCCTATCATAGCATTGTCTAAAGTAGCATTCATTATTTTGGAATTCGTCTGGATAATACTATTTTTAATGTTGCTGTTTTCAATTATTGTGCCTTCACCGATAGAAACGTATGGTCCAACCTGGCTGTTCTTTAAGGTTACATTTTCACCAATAAAACAAGGCTCTATAATTTTGGAATTATCATTTGCGACCGTCTTTGAAATCAATGGAATTTTTGCATCAGATAGAAAACCTAACATTCTTTGATTGGTCTCTACGGTTACTTCCTTGTTACCACAATCCATCCACTCGTCAACTGTTCCGGTTTTAAATATTTTCCCTTGCGCCATCATTCTTTTTATACCATCATTTATTTGATACTCCCCACCATTGATGATATTGTTGTCCAATACGAACTGCAATTCATCTTTTAGTTGGGAAACATCCCTGAAATAGTAAATACCTATAACGGCTTGATCACTCACATATTCTGTTGGTTTTTCCACCAACTCAATAATTTCTTCTTTTTCGTTAAGATTTACAACGCCATAAGCTTCAGGATTTTTAACCTTCTTGGTCCAAATTACGGCGTCTGCATCTTTATCCAAGTCAAAAGAGGCTCGAATTAACGTATCTGCATAAGCAATAACTGCGGGTCCCGAGAGAGATTCTTTTGCGCACATAATTGCGTGACCAGTTCCTTTAGGGTCCAATTGTCTATAGATAGTAGGTTTGGCACCCAATCCTGATGCCAGTTCTTTTAAGCTTTCTACAACCTCATCTCCAAAAAACGCAGGGTCACCGAGGATAAAAGCTATTTCATCAATTTCTTCATTCAAAACCCCAACAATATCTTCTACCAGTCGGTGAACAATTGGTTTTCCTGCCACAGGAATTAAAGGTTTTGGCACTGTCAATGTATGTGGGCGCAGGCGACTTCCACGTCCTGCCATTGGGACTATTATTTTCATATTATATTTCCTGCTTTACAGGGTATCTTTAATCCTCGCCGCGGCGGAGGTTCACAAGCACTTATGATTGTAGATACTCGTGAGAGTTATTGTTTTATTAACTATTGAATCTTAGGCTTTTGTAAGGGAATTCTTGGATACGCTGGCATTTATTTTATGCCCGTGCTTCCAAAACCTCCCGCACCTCTTTCGGTTTCTGACAACTCTTCGGCTTCAATAAAAACAGCTCTTTCGTGTTTTGAGATTATCATTTGAGCAATCCGTTCGCCATTTTCTATTGTAAAATCTTCGTTGGAAAGATTCACCAAAATAATCCCGATTTCACCTCTATAATCGGCATCAATGGTGCCGGGGGAATTTAAAACGGTAATGCCTTTTTTGGCCGCCAATCCACTCCTTGGTCTTATTTGAGCTTCGTATCCTTGAGGTAATTCAATAAAAATTCCAGTTTTTACGATTGCGCGTTCCAATGGTTTCAAGGTAGTTGGAGCTTCAATATTTGCGCGTAGATCCATTCCTGCCGAAGACATTGTTTCATTAGAAGGAAGTGGATGGCCAGATTTGTTGATTATTTTAATATGAACTGCCTGAGGCAATCTTTCGTTTAAATCCATACTTTTATTTTCTGATGATCTTTAAAAATTCCTTTTTTTCGAAATAAACCATTATCCCAATAAATACAATTAATAACAGCGTTCCCAACCAAATATTTTCTGGGAAAAGGTAAAATGAAATTGCGGAAAATACAATGGCAAGAGATAGGAATCCCACTATTTTCAATACATTATACGGAACGTTGTAATATTTTCGACCGTAAAGATACGAAAGCACCATCATACTCCCATAGGCAACAAGAGTAGCGATTGCTGAACCTACATATCCTATTTTTGGAATCAACACAAAGTTAAGAACCAGCGTTATAATAGCAGCAAAAACTGAAATATATGCCCCGTATTTTGTTCGGTCCGTTACTTTATACCATACAGATAGATTGTGATAAATACCTAAAAATAGATTCGCCAAGAGTATTAAAGGAACAATTTTTAAAGCTTCCCAGTATTGACTGTTTGGAATTAATATCCTTTTGAACATATCTATATATATTACCACTACCAGAAGGATAAGGCACCCGAAAAGTGTGAAATATTTAGTGATGGCAGCATAAGTTTCTTTTGCGTTTGCGCTGTTTGAATGATTGAAGAAGAAAGGTTCAATTCCCAATCGGAATGCCATCACAAAAAGCGTCATAAACATCCCAAGTTTATAACAAGCAGAATAAAGCCCAACCTGGACTTCAGCAACATTTTCCGGAAGTAAATATTTAAGGAGAATTCTATCAAATGCTTCATTAACGCTAAATGCAATTCCGGCTATTAGTACGGGAATAGCATACTTCATCATTTGTTTCCAAATTGTTTTATTGAACCGGAAACCTATTTTTATATAAATAGGAAGAACCATCAAAAGGGTTGATGCACTGGCAATTAAGTTGGAAATAAACACATATGCGACCTTATTTTCTGGCTGCCAAAAAGGCTCCCAAAATCCCCCGTTCGATGCCAATCTTGGTAAGGCCAAAAAGAAAAAAAGGTTAAACCCAAGATTAATGACCACGTTCAAAATTTTAATAACAGCATACCGCATGGGTCTTTCGTTGGCCCGGAACCATACAAATGGTAAAACTACTAGTGCATCCAAAGCTAATATCCAAAGGCCGAAAGTGACATATACAACATTAAAATCGGAGATGGAAGCAATAGATTCCCGGAAGAGTAATGTAACGCCTAAAAAAAGTAAGGATGAGATAGTTAGAGAGGCGAGCGTGGTTGATTGAACTATAGATCGATTTGTGTTGTCTTTTGTAAGAAAACGAAAAAAGGCAGTTTCCATTCCATAGGAAAGAAGCACATTTCCCAAAATCAGAAAAGCCATTAAACTGGCGTAAACACCATATTCCTCTGGCTTAAGAACCTCGACATACAGCGGCACCAAAATAACCGAAAGTACCCTTGGCAGTACTGTTGCCAGCCCGTAAATGAATGTTTGCTTAAAAAGTTTTTTGAAGAGCGCCAACTATGTGTCTCGATTTATATGAACCTAAAAGACTGAGGATAAAAGTATCGGAAAGGATAGTTTTCCGAGGTAAAAGAAAACACCAATACCCAAATAACTATTCAGTCATTGAGTATTGGTGGGAATAATTAATCTATAAAATCAAATCCGCAATATGGAACCAGAACTTCTGGAATTCTAATGCCATCTTCCGTTTGATAATTTTCTAAAATCCCTGCCAGGACGCGTGGCAATGCTAAAGCACTTCCATTAAGAGTATGGGCAAGTTTGTTTTTTCCGTCCTTATCTTTAAAACGAAGTTTTAATCTGTTCGCTTGGAAGGTTTCAAAATTTGAGACCGAGGAAATTTCCAACCAACGATCTTGTGCCGTAGAAAATACCTCAAAATCATAGGTCATTGCGGCTGCAAAACCCAAATCTCCTCCGCAAAGGCGAAGAATTCGATAAGGTAATTTCAGTTCTTGAAGAATATCTTTTACATGTTCAACCATTCCATCTAATGCGGCATAAGAATTTTCAGGATGCTCAATACGTACAATCTCTACTTTATCAAATTGATGTAAACGGTTCAAACCACGTACATGTGCGCCATAGCTTCCAGCTTCCCTTCTGAAACAAGGAGTATACCCAGTACACTTTATAGGAAAGTCGGAATGGTTCATCAAATTTCCACGGAATATATTGGTGATAGGAACTTCGGCGGTAGGGATCAAATATAAATCGTCTACTCCCACATGATACATTTGTCCTTCTTTGTCTGGCAATTGTCCAGTTCCATAGCCAGATGTTTCATTGATCAAAAGTGGCACTTGATATTCTGTATACCCTGCAGAAATATTTTTATCCAAAAAATAGGAAATCATCCCTCTTTGCAACCGTGCGCCTTTCCCTTTATATACAGGGAATCCTGCTCCTGTAACTTTTACCCCAAGTTCGAAGTCTATCAAATCATATTTTTTGGCAAGTTCCCAATGTGGTAAAGCGCCTTCTGGCATTTTTGGGATATCGCCTTCTTTATAAACCTCCAGGTTGTCATTTTCATCTGTCCCTGCAGGCACGAGATCATGCGGAACATTCGGAATAGAATACAATAGTTGCTGAAGTTTTTCGGCTGAATCCAGCATTTGCTGATTGAGAAGTTTGGAAGATTCTTTTAAATCTACAGTTTTTGCTTTGATCTCGTTCGCTTTTTCGACTTCACCCGACTGAAACAATTTTCCAATTTCCTTGGAGTAATTATTGCTTTGGGCCAAAACCTCATCCAATTCTGCCTGGGCACTTCTGCGATTTTCATCTGTAGCTAAAATTTCATCCAAAACAGAAGTAACATCTAGACCACGTTTGGCAAGGGCATCTATATATTTTTCCTTATTCTCGCGAATTTCGTTTACTTGTAGCATGTCTTTATTTTTGAAGGAGCTAAGGTACAAAAAAGACCTTATAGGTTTTAATTTCCTGTTGGGTGTTAATTTGTAAGTTTTAATGGAGCTTAGTTGGATGGAAGGGTTTTTCTTTCCGGTTTTTTGCGATAATCTTCTGGAGATGGCAAGATCCATTCGCTGTGTTTAAAGGGATTCCATTTTTCTGCAGCAAGATCTACTTCTGGGTCGGTAAAGGGAAAATAAGGACCTTGGTTGATGCTGACCATAGCCTGCATATATACTTCAACATCCCGTCCATTCTTGGCTTCAATCTCTTTAATTTTCTGAGCCAACTGCCACATAATATCTGGTTTAGTTCTAACCGAAGCCTTCTGTTTTTTACCCAATATTTGTTCATGTTTATAATGTTCCCTTATCCCTGTGGCTTTATCTACAACATAAACATTGAGAGTGCCACTTTTAGAGCGGAGCATCATTCTCCAGCTCAATCTGTGGCCTTCTTCGGTCCAAAGCACATCATCTTTAAAAAACCAATGTCGCAAAGGCAATCCAATTTGAAAAAGGAAGTAAATAGAGAATACTCCAATAATTAGGTTCTTGTTGGTTGGAACTTTTATTTCTCCCTGAGTATAGAGTTTTTTCTTTGGAAGAAATCGTTTTTGAAGTGTTTCCGAGGAAAAGAAAAAGAGGGCAAACGCCATTGACATATACGGGAATATTCCGATTTGGAATACAATGGAATTGAAGAGGTGGAAAAATATCGAAATTAAAAACGCTGCCAAACGTGTGCGTTTCCAAAGAAGTAAAGGAATGATGAGAAGATCAAAGAAAATTCCCACATACGCTATACACCAATGAACCCATTTTAGCTGCAGAAAGTCGCCAATAAGCCAATAATCCTGTTTGCCAGCCATAAATAATGCTGGCGCTGTTGCATTTAACCAATCGGGGTAGAATTTTGCCACAGAGGCATAGGTGTAAACAATCCAAACCTGAAGTATTAAGATCAAGATTACCCATCTGGGCATGGAAGGTGATTTTATTTTAGGATTGATCTCTGCATCCACTGAAAACCATCTATTTGCTGGAAGGAATGCCATGATCCAGCATAATAACATCATTAGATAATAGTGATTGTTGTAACTCGATTTCTGCATAAGATACACACAGGTCCACATAAGGGCATAGGCTATCATACTGAGCCTATATTTAAATCCAATCATCACAAAGACCCCGAAAATGCCCATAACCACAAAATAGTAGTAAAGCAGATCGCCTTGTAGATACTGTAAAAAATCGAAACCGATAAAATTAAAGGTGAAAGGTGGTTCAACAAGTGTTCGGCGTAACCATCCAGTAGCTATGGCGCCAAAAGCTTCAATCGTAATCAAAAGTCCGAATACTGTTCTAAAAAGAACAAGGCCCGTGTTATCGATTTGTTTGAACAGGAATTTATTCACGAGTTTTTAAAAAATGTTTGGCATAATTTTCATCCTTTTCTATTTCAAGTCGCAAAGATTCAATGGAATCAAAGGTCTCTTCATCTCGAATGAATTTTATAAACTCAATAGTGATTTTTTCACCATAAAGGTCTTTGTCAAAATCCAGGAAATGAGTTTCTATTGTTTTCTCATTTCCTCCCACGGTTGGGTTTGTGCCTATACTGGTTATACCATAAACAATATTTCCGTCTAGAACTGATTTTACAATATAAACACCATTTTTAGGCACCATTTTATAATTCTCTTTCAATCGTAAATTTGCCGTAGGATAGTTTATAGTTCTTCCAATAGCTCTTCCTTTGACTACCTCCCCGGAGAGCATAAATTCATAGTCCAAATAACTATTTGCCGTCTCTACATCGCCAGAATTCAATGCTTTCCTGATTTTTGTGGAACTCACTGCAACATCATCAATTTCCTTTGCTGAAATTTCCTCCACTTCAAAATTATAAATAAGACCGTATTCTTTTAGATTTTCGATGTTGGCGGTTCTATTTCGGCCAAATCGATGGTCGTACCCAATAATTATCTTTTTCGCATTTAGGCTGTTCACCAAAATATCCCTAACATATTCTAAAGCTGTCAATCTAGAAAATGCATGGGTAAATGGATGAATCACTAGATGGTCAAGACCTGTTTTTTGAAGTAATGACGCACGTTCTTCTATGGTGTTGATAAGTTTTAAATCCGTGTTTTGCTGAAGCACCATCCTTGGGTGAGGAAAGAAAGTAAGCACTACGGAATCTAAATCTTCTTTTTTTGCGGTTTCCACCAATCGTCTGAGAATGGCTTTATGGCCTATGTGTACACCATCAAAAGTGCCAATGGTAACAACGGCGGGTCGCTCGTTTTTATATATAGAAGCTGAGGGATATCTCTTCACAATTATTTTCCGTTATATGTATTCATCGTAATGTTCATTCCCGCTAATGCGAAGGACTCGATAATGTCGCAACTTATATTTAATCGTTCAGGAAGTTGGCTTTCTTCTTCTGCCTCCCATTCGCCCAATACATAATCCACCTGTTTTCCTTTAGAAAAAGCATCGCTGATCCCAAAACGGAAACGATTGTAATTTGTGGTCTGCAAAGTGTTTTGGATATCTTTAAGGCCGTTATGGCCGCCGTCACTTCCTTTGGTTTTAATACGGATGGTTCCAAACGCAAGATTCAGATCGTCCGTAATAACAAGGATATTTTCCAACGGAATTTTTTCTTTATCCAGCCAATATTTTACGGCTTTTCCGCTCAAATTCATAAAAGTGCTGGGTTTTAAAAATATGAAGGTACGTCCTTTTACTTTGTGGGTAGAAATATCTCCAAGTTTGGCGGTTTCCCAAGAGAGGGAGTTTTTTTCGGCATAAAAGTCGAGAATTTTAAAGCCAATATTGTGGCGTGTATTCGCGTATTTTGGACCGATATTACCTAGACCTACAATTAGAAATTTTTTCATGGTATCTTCTTCAGGGATTATCTGTTCTGTCTTTATCGAAAAAAGTTTTCTGAAAAGTGACAACATATTTAAATGGCATGGGGGCTTTGATTTAGAATCACCCCTATTTTTAATTCCTTGGTAAAAATAAAAAAAGCACCCTGATTTCGCAGGGTGCTTTCCATTATTCTTTAAAACGAGCAATTTATGCTTCAGCTGCTTCTTCGGCCGCTTCTTCTGCAGCTGCTTCAGCCTCTTCAGCTTCTTCTTCTTCGATATCTGCAATAGCAGTACGAGAAGTTCTAATTTGGCAAATAACAGTATTGTCTGTGTGCATAACCTTGTAGTCATCGCTTTTAATAGCAGTAACGTACATTTTGTTTCCAATACGCATTTCCGTAATGTCAGCCTCGATAAAATCAGGAAGATTCTGTGGCAAAGCTTTAATACGAAGTTTACGAGTAACAATACGTAAAACCCCACCGCTTCGAACACCACGTGAATTTCCGGTAACGTGTACTGGAATTTCTACGGTAACTTCCTTGTCATCAAAAATCTGATAGAAGTCAATGTGAAGAATTCTGTCAGTTACTGGATGAAACTGAATTTCCTGAAGGATAGCGTTGATTTTTTCACCTTCCAATTCGATTACAACTGTATGCGCGTTTGGAGTGTAAACCAAGTTTTTGAAAGCAAGCTCATGTGCTGAAAAGCTAAGTGGCTTATCCCCTCCGTATATAACGCAAGGAACCATATCAGCATTACGTAAGGCTCTAGTTGCTTTCTTGCCCACGCTTTCTCTTTTTGATCCTTTAATTGTAATAGATTTCATTTTTTCTTAAAATTATTTATTAATAGAATTCCCTAAAATGTTGTTTTTTAGGGAGTGCAAAGATAATTCTTATTTTGGAAATACGTTTTATGTTTTTAATTATTTTGAAATACTATAGAATTCTAAAATTGAAACAATCTCGTAGCGCTTCAGCTCCCCGAAATATAGAATTGAATTACATCATAAATAATAAGTGCCTGTGATAACCTTAGCTTTAGACCTTTGAAAATAAAAGTTTAGGGAATTTAGTTCCTATTTTACATTAAGAATTTTCCGCTAATGGACTTGTTTGCATTTACGCTAAGCATTACATCGGCAAAAAGTTTTGCACAACTAATTACTCTAATTTTGTCATGTGGTTTGCTGGGAATGCTGTCTGAAACTATCAACTCAACAAGTTGCGATTTTTCGATACGGTCATACGCATTTCCTGATAAAAGCGCATGTGTACATACGGCTCGAACGCTTAGAGCGCCACGTTCCATCATTAAATCTGCGGCAGTTGTTAAGGTTCCTGCGGTATCGACCATGTCATCAACAAGTATCACATTTTTTCCTTTTACATCTCCAATCAATTCCATGTGGGAGATAACATTGGCCTTTTCTCTTTGTTTGTAGCAAATAACCACATCACTTTCCAAAAATTTTGAATACGCATAGGCTCTTTTAGACCCACCCATATCAGGAGATGCGATAGTAAGGTTTTCCAGATTTAAGCTGCGCACATAAGGAAGAAAAATGGTGGAGGCAAAAAGATGATCCACGGGTTTTTCGAAAAAACCTTGAATCTGGTCCGCATGCAGATCCATTGTAATGATTCGAGTGGCGCCAGCGGCTTCTAGCATCTTCGCCACTAATTTAGCCGCAATCGGAACTCTTGGTTTGTCTTTTCTATCTTGCCTAGCCCATCCAAAATATGGAAGAACTGCGGTAATGTGTCTTGCAGACGCTCTTTTGGCGGCGTCTATCATCAACAAAAGTTCCATGAGGTGGTCACTGTTTGGATGCGTAGATCCAATTAGAAATACACGGCTTCCTCGAACGGATTCCTCAAAGGACGGTTGAAATTCGCCGTCACTATAATGGGAAGTAATCACATTTCCTAAAGGTATGCCAAAGGCATCGGCGATATCCTTTCCAAGGGATTCACTTTGTTTACAGGCAAAAATCTTCGGATCTGGGGCAGGAGTGGACATAATAGTGGTTTTGGTTTGAGACTGCAAAGGTAAAAATTATTAGTTAGTGAAATTTGGAAAATAGTAAGATAAAAAATTAAGTAATATTCCAAATATTTGTTTATTTTTGCGCTCCGATTTGCTCGAGTGGTGGAATTGGTAGACACGTTGGATTCAAAATCCAATGTCGCGAGACGTGCGGGTTCGATTCCCGCCTCGAGTACGAAAAGCCTTAACTTTATTGTTGAGGTTTTTTTTTTTGGAATAAAGACAGTAAATGTGGATGTCCTAAAAATTTCAGAGTGTAAATTGTAGATCATTATTAAATCATATCCTTGACTATTTCCAATGAGCTCTTTGTATGTATAGATTTAAGACCGACGGATGTCAAACTTTTCAAATTGTTAATATAATAATGCAAACCTTCCTACCTGAACTTTCATAATTCATTGATGGAAAGTGTTTATATATAAGGAGATAATAATCATTTCCCATTTTAGTTTTCTCGGCAAACCCTAATATTTTTCTTTACTATTCCTATCTTTGAGCGAATTCCGAAAATGCTGTCCCCAATGTCCGATTTCTGGCTATTTTTTAACCACGGTCTCCAATACATTTTAAATTGGAGCTCATATAGCATTGTTCTTTTTTTAATTGTGCTATGTGCAGCATTTGATTTCTCTGGATGGAAAAAATTATTGGGATTGATTTCTATTTTTACGCTCGGTCACCTTATTTCTCTCCTTTTGGGAAGTTATAATGTCGTGCAAGTATCTCCCCCAGTCATTAGTTTTTTAATTCCTGTAACTATTTTATTTCTGGCACTTTATAATATATTTACGGCTGGGAAATCGAAGAGGGTGCAGAAAAATGGAGTATTATTTATTGTAGCTGCCGTATTTGGTCTCGTAAACGCGTTGGGATTTGCATCCACTTATATAAAGTTAGATCCGGAAAATGAGTTTTTATCTTTATTGGCACTTGAATCGGGAATTTTTTGTGGACAAATAGCAGTTGGAGTAATTATATTCCTAATTGCATTACTGTCCCATTAAAACTTGAAATTGTTCTTTGAAATATTTGAAATTTAGTTAGTTATAGAGGTTTGTCAGCCGAACGGACTTGAAAATATAGCTTTGTTGCCAGATGAATCTGCCAACCTATG